>Ga0134090_1000043_pt1 | contig 132999 bp, 117 predicted proteins | sample 1_4taG_FD_94453 | JGI IMG/M metagenome (GOLD analysis project Ga0134090, IMG submission 94453) | Switchgrass degrading microbial communities from high solid loading bioreactors in New Hampshire, USA - 1_4_20_6_A1 metaG | ecosystem: Engineered > Bioreactor > Semi-continuous > Anaerobic >...
ATTGAGCTGACTGTTACTAATAGGTCGAGGGCTTGACCTGAATGGTTTGGTACAGAGAGCCGATGATAAGAGCACATCGGAAAATAACTGATGTACCACATTTTCATGTGTAGTTGCATGTATTCCTCGATAGCTCAATGGTAGAGCACACGGCTGTTAACCGTGGGGTTGTAGGTTCGAGCCCTACTCGGGGAGTTTATTTTTATTAAAATAAAATATGGCGACATAGCCAAGTGGTAAGGCATGGGTCTGCAAAACCTTGATCGCCAGTTCGAATCTGGCTGTCGCCTTAAATGAAAAGGACAAATCATTCACAAATGATTTGTCCTTTTTGCGTATAGAATAGTTTCTTTGAATTATCCATGATTGAAGGAACACTCACAGAAGGGTTAAATAGGGATATGCTTTTTGTTACGAAAACCGGAAGGCCCGTGAGAGGGCACTTACAGCCTGAGAGTTTCTCCCGGTTGTATGGAATACATTTGCCTGTTAAATATAAAATAGATAACAAAGGCACTTGGATTGTATACCATGCTTTCGTCCATGCTGAAGATTAACTGATTATATGCCTGAACATAATCATAAATCTCGATATTGGTAGCATACCAGATATCCTCTCTGTTGCTTACCTTTTTTGCAAAGTCTTCGATAAGCTCCCAGTTGTTGTCTGCTTCAAATTCATAGCTGTGGCCCCAGAGATAGAACAGCCAGGGCGACCCGAAGGGCTTTTCGTTTATGAATTTGTCGGTCAGCTTGGGCAGCTTGGGGTTGTTATGATGGCAGGTGGCAGGAAGACGCAGCCAGTCGGTAGGTATCGAAAAGCTTTCGGTGCTGTGAACAGTTCGGGCGTAGGCTATGCCACAGCTTTTTAAGATGCTTACAACCTCATCATTGTAGGTTCCAAAGGGATAGGCCATACCTCTGGCTATTTTGCCGAACAGCCTTTCAATGTTCTTCCGATCCTCCATAATTTCTTTTATAACCAAATTGGCAGGAAGCTGTTCGAGGAATGGGTGGGTGAGAGCATGTACGGCAACCTCATGTCCTGAATCCTTATATAGGCTTACGGCCTCCTTTTCGGTCATTCTGCGATGTATCTGCCCCTTGGAATATTCGTGGCCTTCTTCGGCAAACAAGCCTGTATTGATGTTAAATGTACATTTTAAGCCATACTTGTTGAGAATAGTCATTAATCTGACATCCTGCTGGACGGCATCATCATAGCTTAAAGTAAGTGCCTTGGCTTTCCCGCCAGGAAAACGCATAGATAGAAATCCCATAATAATATCCTCCTTAATTGATTTTTGCTTATATAGAATAAAATTAGCTCTGTATTGTTTTTTTAATTAATTTAGCTTAATCTGCTTTATTTATATCTTGTTCTTAAATAATACACCGGTCCGTTTTCATAGTTATAATCTTTTTTATAATAAATATAATCTAAGTAAAGAGCTGGGGGCCATATGGTATCACCCTCTGTCAATACTGTCACTGTATTACCATCTGTGTTGACAAGATAGATATATCCCCTTTCGCTGTCATCATCTCCTGCACAGTATAGGATTAGTGTACTGCCATCCTCCGTTATATCAGATATTCGGGCATTCATTGGCATGAATTTGCCATCAAGCACCAGGATGGGAAGAAGTTTGTCTGACAGCTTCCATAAACCATTTTCATCAGAATAATACAGCTCATCCTTTATAACCCCATGTATCTGTCCCTGACCATGCATATATTGAACTCCATTTTGATCTATGCTATAAAGCAGATTGTCGTCAGTTTGATAGTATATTCTGCCGCCTGCAGCATAGATATCATAGTTTAAATCCTTCAGGGCCAGTCCTTTTGCCAACACCTTATGTCCTGTCCCATCAAGATTGATTTTCTCTATGCTGCATAGCCAGTTCTGGTGCCGGCTTGTCACAAAATATATGTAATTGTCAACGAATTGTACGGCATTGCTGCGGTAATAGGCGGAGATAGTATCCATTGACAGAACAGCTAGCCTTGTATGCTCATTTCCGTCAATAGTGGATCTGCATAAGGATTTATCAGCAATATAGTAAATATAATCCCGATATATAGCAACAAGAATATCAACCTTTTTTATAAGACGGCTCTGCTTGCCATCTGCAATTGACAAACGACAAAGATTTCTTTTTGAGTCTAAATAATAAACATAATCCTTGTACTTAATGAAGTCTGAATATCCGCTGGAGCTGCCGATTTTAATTATTTTGCCTGACTGTGTCAGCCTTATCAGATCAGCCTTTTCATTATAGGATGAAACTCCCGTCAGATAATATGCTTCACCGTCAGTTGTGCTGAAATTACCTGGGTAATGACAGGAGTTATCATCTGAAAATCTGACAGGTTCGCTTATATCATCTGTTAAGAAGTTAAAACCGCTTTTTATATCCAATTCACAGCCGGAAAAAGCTTTTTCATCTATGAATATATTTCTTGGTAAATAGATACTTTTAAGTGAAATGCAGTTTTCAAAGGCGGCTCCCAGTATATATTCGGTGCTGTTGGGAATATATATGGATTCTAAGCTGCTGCAACCGGCAAAGGTGCCATATTCTATCACGGTTAGATTTGATGAAAGTACTGCAGATTTCAGCGAGGAGCAGTTTTTAAAGGCATATGCCCCAAGGTTTAAAACTTTATCTGTTAATCTAACCTTGCTAAGCATAGTGCATTCTGCAAATGCATTATCAGATATAATTTCTGCAGCAGCATGAAGTGTATTAAGTGATGTGCAGTAAGAAAAAGCATTTTTACCAACCCATTTTATATTGCCCGGCAAATTCAGTTCTCCAAGGCTGCTGCATTTGCTGAATGCATAAGAGCCAATGTGTGTCAAGCTGGCAGGAAAACTGATGCTCTCAAGATTACTGCAGCCATAAAAAGCATAATCCTCTATTCTTGTCAGGCCCTTTGGCAGGCTGACGGATTTAAGGCTTAGACAATTATAAAAGCTATTGGATTTGATCATGGTTAGTTTTTTTGGCAGATTAATATAAGCCAGCTTCGCACAGCCATAAAATATCCCGTCGGCAAGAGTAGTAATAGTCTCCGGAAGTTCTACCATTTCCAGCCTGCTGCAGCCGTAAAATGCACTTGAGCCAATGGAGCAGACAGAATCGGGGATGATAACGCCCGTCAGCTTTGTGTTGTTTTTAAAGGCGCCTGCCGCTATATGGCGGACGGAATCGGGGATAAAAAGACAGCCGCTTGCAGCGCTGCCATCAAGGAGGTAACCATCCAGTATAAGCAAACCGTTATCAAATACGGCAGAAATAGCGCTGCCATCCAATATATCGGAAGCAATATCTGTTATGTCAGGTGGCAGCTTTATATCCTTTAATTTGCCGCATCCGGCAAAAGCCTGGCTGCATATGGCAGTCAGACCATACGGCAGCTGAAGAGATTCAAGACTGCTGCAATTTAAAAAAGCATTGTCAGCTATTTTTTTCAGCCTGTTGCTGAAGCTTATTTCTTTTAAAGAGGAGCAGTTTTCAAATGCGTTATTTTCAATAACTGTTATACTGTCAGGAAGAGCTAGGCGTACCAGGCTATCGCAATCTTTGAAGCTGCTGCAGGCTATTTTGCTGAGGGAACGGCTGAGACTTATATTTTCAAGTGATCTGCAGCCTTCAAATGCATATTTTCCTATGGAGCTTACCTTGTCAGGAATATTAATGCAGATGAGGGCCTGGCAGTTGGAGAATACGCCATCACCGATATAACGCAAATTTTCCGGCAGAAGAAGCTCCTTCAGGGAAATGCAATCTGCAAATAAAAAATCCGGAAGGCTTACGATTTTTTCTGACAGGCTGACATAGGAAAGTCTGGAGCAGGATTTGAATGCAGCCGTACCCATTCCTTCCACACTGTAGGGAATACTGATGCCTTCAAGGGATTTGCAGCCTAAGAAGGCATGCTTGCCTATATATCTGATACCATATGGCAGCTTGACATCCTGCAGGCTTTCGCAATTATAGAAGCTGTTTTCAGGTATATAACTCAGACTTGCAGGAATATGAATCTGCTCCAGTTGAATGCAACCATAAAAGACGCTGTCACCCATTTCAGTGAGAGATTTGGAAAGATGAACCCTCTTCAGTCCTGAGCAGGAGAAAAAAACCGATCTTCCTATGCTTGTTACACTATCCGGGAGGGTTAACTCAGTAAGTGAGCGACAGCCATAAAAGGCTTGATTGGCAATGGATTTAAGATTAGCGGGAAATTTTATCTCTTGAAGTGAGCTGCAGTCATAGAATGCAGAATCAGGAATATGCTCCAGTTTGTCTGACAAAATCACGCTTTCTAAGGAATTGCATGAAAAGAAAATGCCCATTCCGATATTGTTTATTGAATCAGGGAGACTAACCGACTGCAGTCTGTCGCAGCCTGAGAAGGCATAGTTACCTAAAGAGCTCACGGATGAGGAGATAGTGACGGATTGTAAATTTGAAAAGTTACTGAATGCGGAGTCGGCAATTTTCGTAACAGTATAGCTATATGATAAATCCCTTACCGTTTCTGGTATGGTTAGGCTGTCTATGCTCTTATCCCTGGCTCCTGTAAGGCTAACCTGGCCGGCTTTACTTTTAGTTGCCGGTTTGATAATTTCGTACTTCAGATTTCCGTCATAGAAGGTGTATTTTGGCTGATTTGCCCTGGTAGCAGCATTTGCTTCAGAAGGGGAGAATAAACCGGTGAGTATTATAGCAAACAGTATAAATACCATCAATTTGCTGCTTTTCATAATAAGCCTCCCTTAAGCTAGCTATTAAGCTATATTATAATAGTTGCGTGTAAAGCGGAATTAGTTGCAGGCCATTGCAGACAGGTAGATAATGCTTATGGCAAAGGGCTTTGACAGTAACGGCAGCCTCAGGCCTGAATATTTTGGCCTGAGGCAATGGCCTTAGCAGTTAAGCAGGATATGTTATTATCACAGCATTATTTTATAATCTCGAGCCCCCCGTCAGGCAAACGCCTGAATTGCTTGACATAAGCCCAACCAAGTGCGGGATCCATTTCTGCGACCTCATGCCCCTTATCCCGCATTACTACATAATTGTACAGATTAAGTGGTTCCTTATCCATTGAGTAGAAAGAATGGACATCATATTCATGATGAGGGTGCCTTTTGGAAGGTTTAAGTAAGGTATATTTATGTCCCGGAACACCGCAGCCGCAGGGATGAGGATTATCACGATCAGGTGTCGGAACAATCTCGATATTATTGTATCTCTTCCAGAAATCATATTGGTGCTGCTGGGTACATCCCCGATATACAGGATAGGATGCTTCTCTGCTGCCATATGTGTACCATACAGGCATCCGGTAATCAAATTTCTTTTTCTTCTCAAGAGCTATGCTGAAGGGCTTCATCTCTTCAATGTTAATATCTGACGGTCCGATGCGTCTTCCCGGCCAATTGGAGTTTATATGGCAGATTCCCGCAATCAGCTCAGGATGCAACATGGCAACAGCCTGTGCGTGGGCGGCCCCATTGCTGAAGCCGGACAGGTACACCCTGCCTTCGTCTACCGGGTAATTTGCAATCATGTATTTTATAAGTGCCACGGCAAATCCTACATCATCCGGCTCAGTTTCATCCATATTGCAATTCCACTGGGTTTTATTGCTGCCCCAGGGATATACCGTAATAAAGCCTTCCTTTTCCCCCAGTTCATGGAACTTGCTCATCTCGGCCGCTTCGGCGGGATTATCCGATCCGCCATGGAAAAATACAAGCAACGGAACCTTTTCCTTCTGCTCCTTTTTAATGCCTGACGGGACATGAGTAAACCAGGTATGGGGCTTACCGTCAAGTCTGTCATCATCCAGGTAGATTTCAAAGTTTACTTTTTTTATATCCATTCTTGGCTCACAGTCACCGTGTGCACCGGTATTGGTCCGTCTTACCTTTTTAAACAGCTCATTCCATACCGATTCAAGAAGCTCAGGCGTAAGCTCCTTGTTAAGCCTGTCATCGATTACCCGTTGCAGGGGATTTATTTTATTTTCGTATATGCTAATATTGTCAGTTTGCTCTACCGGCTCGGCCTCATTGGCTTTGATAAAGTAATCTTTTATTTTATACGGGCAGTTGACCAGGCGGACAGGCATAGGAGCAAAGCTAGCCTTGTCTGTTGGCAGGTCGTTTATTGTTGGATTTATACATAATACAGCTGCTATATTATCCGGATAGTTGGCTGCCAGAGTGCACGCCAGATCGGCCCCGCTTCCGATACCGATCAAATACTTGGTATCATTCATAGGATGCCATGTGCTCATCATCGATTCATAGGTCGGAAATCCGTTGGGACTAAACTCAAATGGTTTATCATCAGGTCTTATCATAGCATCCTGGAATTTGTTGAAAACCGCCACATCTTCGCCGGCCAAATCAGCATTCCAGCGGCCATCTACCGGATTAGGAAAGGAGAGGATTACATCGTCATTTTCGGCCAGCCTGGCCAGGCCTGTTTCAAAAAGGAGCTTATGTACAGAAGCTTCATCATCACCGTCTCTCAGAACAGTTATGCTGCAGCGCTTAAATGCGGTCCTGTTGGGGCCAGGTGGGTAGAAAAGATACATTGAGCGGTTTATTTCGGAAATTCTTTTATAAATTAGATCCATCTTATCCTCCTTGCTGCTTTTGGTTGGCATCTTGTCCGTAGAGCTATACCGTTTTAGTTAATATAATTATGCCATAACCGTAATGCTTATACAACTCAATTTTGCATTTTATCTGGCATTTTCGGGGATTAAAATTTATATAAAATCAATATAATATTGACATATATTATAGGAATAAAAAAGCCGGAAAATGAATAAATAGAACAACAGATGACAGTCTGTGGAGTATTCTGTGGAGGATTTATGTCTTGACGTATAAATCTATGATTGTTATAATATAATAGCTATCAATTAAGCAATTTAATAGCAATTAATACGGCGACATAGCCAAGCGGTAAGGCACGGGTCTGCAAAACCCTGATCACCAGTTCGAATCTGGTTGTCGCCTTTAGGCAATGAGGGCAAATCACACTTGACGATTTGCTCCTTTTTATTTCTATAGGAACCACCTTCAGATTTCCTTGTGTGCTAAGCAAATGGCTCAATTCTGGCATTTGGTTGGAATTTTTCTTAGTTCAATTGCGTATCATAATGTGTTATATGATTATTTGCATGTTCAGACAGACTAAATTAGCTTATCGATAAGACGCGGAGGAAAGCCTATGATTTTATCAGGAAAAGAAATACTTAAGCATATAGGAAAGGATATTATAATTGAGCCCTTTGATGAAAAAAGGCTTAATCCCAACAGCTACAATCTTACCTTGGCCAATGAGCTGTTGGTTTATGACAATGATATATTGGATATGAAAAAGCCTAATCCGGCTTCAAGGATAATAATTCCAGAAGAGGGGCTGATTCTGCAGCCGAATAAATTATATCTGGGCAGAACCAACGAGTATACACGCACCGACAGGTTTGTACCTATGCTTGAGGGCCGCTCCTCAATCGGAAGACTCGGTTTATTCATACACATAACCGCAGGCTTCGGGGATATAGGCTTTGCAGGCTACTGGACACTTGAGATATTCTGTGTCCAGCCGGTTAGGATTTATCCAAATGTTGAGATATGCCAGATTTATTATCATGACATTAAGGGAGAATATGACCTGTATAAGAGCGGGAAATATCAGAACAATACAGGAATTCAGCCTAGTCTTTTATATAAGGATTTTGAGAAGAATAATTAAATAGGATTAAGGAGATTGAACAGATTAATAAATATTGCTATAAGAAATAGCGGCCGGATTTATTCCGGCCGGTTTGTATCCATATATGGTTATTAAAAGTAATCAGAAACTAATAAGATTATATACATAATACGGTTTGACAGATAGGTTTACTCAGTAACATTGCCCAGAATCTTATTTATCGCTATAAGCTCATCCCTGCTGAAGGCAGGAGCATGAACTATTGCTGCATTTTCAGCTATCTGGCTTGGTTTGGAGGCTCCTATAAGGACACTGGTCAGGGCATTATCCTTCAGCACCCAGGATAAAGCCATCTGGGCCAGGGTCTGGCCTCTTTGTTCTGCTATCTCATTAAGGGCTGTCAATTTGCTTATTAATTCGGGTGTTATCGCATTTTCCTTAAGGAAGCGGCCGTCGGTACGTATGCGGCTGTCTTCAGGGATTCCGTTAAGATATCTGTCTGTCAGCAGACCTTGTGCAAGGGGAGAAAATGCAATAAGCCCGATACCATTCTGGGCGGCATAGTCCTTTAAGCCGTCCTTTTCAATACTGCGATCCAGCATGGAATAGCGAATCTGATTGATTATGAAGGGGGTTTTCAATTCCTTGAGGATTTTTACGGCTTTTTCCGTCTGCATTCTGTTATAGTTTGAGATGCCTATATACAGAGCCTTTCCGCTTCGTACTATGGAGTCCAAAGCCAACATAGTTTCTTCCAGAGGAGTATCAGGGTCCGGCCTGTGATGGTAGAAGATATCGACATAATCCAGGCCCATTCGCTTAAGGCTTTGGTCCAGGCTGGCAATAAGGTGCTTGCGTGAGCCCCAGTTTCCATACGGGCCTTCCCACATATAATAGCCGGCCTTGGTTGATATTATAAGCTCATCTCTGTATTTTCCAAGACTCTTTTTTAGTATCCTGCCCAGGTTCTCCTCAGCGGCTCCGGCCTCCGGTCCATAATTATTAGCCAGGTCAAAATGCGTTATTCCCAAGTCAAAGGCAGTATGGCACATATCAAGCATATTGCCAAAATCGCCGTTGCTGCCGAAGTTGTGCCAGAAGCCGAGGGAAACTGCAGGAAGCATAAGACCGCTTCTGCCGCAGCGATTGTATTTCATATTGCTATAGCGTGCTTCATTGGCTTTATACATAATAATCCTCCATAAATGATTTTGTTGATTGGTCGGTTTGTTATATGTTTATTTAAATAGGATTTGAAAAAATATCAGTTTTCATGTATATTAAAATATCGTTACAGTTGTCGGCCTGTTTTCTTAGATTATACAAAAAATGGTCAAGGACTTCAAATGTTTCGTTTGCAGGAATATGTAAGCCGGTCAAAGCTCGATACTATCAATATAAAAATAACATCTGATAAATTAAATACCTGCAGCCAGACCTGACTTTGTCCGTAAATGGCATTAATGCCGCCGGCTCCAAAAGGTATAAAAAGAAGATTTTTTATGGAATCGAAAAATACCGGCCGATATAACAGGCTGCTTAAAAAAGAGAGGAGAGATATCATGGGCAATATCTGGCATGACATTAATCCGGCGAGGATAAAGGCGGATGATTTTATAGCAGTTGTTGAAATATCGAAGGGAAGCAAGAAAAAGTATGAACTGGACAAGGAGACAGGCTTTATAATCCTTGACAGGATTTTGCATACATCCACCCATTATCCTGCAAATTACGGCTTTATACCAAGGACCTATGGCGATGATAAGGATCCGCTGGATGTTTTGATTCTGTGTTCGGAAGCTATTGAACCCTTATCACTGGTCAGGTGCTATCCTGTTGGGGTAATGAGAATGATAGACAATGGGATGAATGATGAGAAGATTATAGCAATTCCTTTTAATGATCCGTCCTATAACAGCTACAGCAGCATAGATGAACTGCCGGCACATATTTTCAATGAAATGAAGCATTTTTTCAATGTATACAAGGAGCTTGAAAACAAGCAGACCGCCGTTAAGGAGTTTGGCGGCCCGCAGGAGGCAATTGAGATCATAAAATACAGTATTAAAAATTATGAAGAGAAATTTTCATAATAAATTGGAGTGTTAATTGAAGCATTGAGTTGTTATATAAAAATAGGTAATCAGGGGTTTTTTTGAATAATAAATGCATCTATAAAGCCCGAGAAAATGACTGTCATTGGAGTCATTTTATATGAGGGCTTTGATAGATGCATTTTGTTTTGCATGGATCTGTTGCGCGGATTGACTAATGCTGTTTAGTTTTTAATACCTTATGAATGGGCAGGTTTATTTCTTGTCTGTCAATATGCTGTATACGGAGCTGAACATGCCAAAGAGGATACCTGTTATAGGAAATACAATCCATGAAATATGCCAAAGGTCAAATAAAAATCCACATAACAGGAATACGGCAACAGCCAGTGGCCAGACGACTGAGGCTACGGCACCGATAACCTTGTCTTTTTTCTCGGTGTTGGCCTTGTGTTTGATATCATATTCTCCAATGCTTAACAGACGCTCATAGCTTTCCTTAATAAGTCCGATATCTATCAGGATAAAGACCGCTGTGGCTACTATGAGAAGCAGAATGACCACACCAACGATGGTTGCAGTATCACTTATCATATATCCTGTAAAGATAGCAATGGGTGACAGAACAAACATGCATACTGCGACGATAAGTAAAAGGGTAAAGCTTCCTTTGAACTGGTTATATCTGTTTTTTAATTCTGCTTCAAGATTTAGAGGTAGCTGTACACCATTTTCGATATACTTGTATGGTTCAAAGCTCAAGCCTGCATATATAAACAGTCCTATTGCTATGGATATCAGAACCAACAAAAGGATTACACCTGCTGTATCGGCTTCAAAAAATGTATATAGGGATATCAGTGATGCAGGTCCCAGAATGCACAGGAACACTCCAACACCTATCAAAAAGCCCATTTTCCTTTTGGCATTGAGATAATCCTCCGCTTCTTTTGCGGTAATTTCCGGTGTGGCATCAGGCTCTTCACTCTTGTCTATACCCAGCTCGTTCAAAAGCTCGTCAATATTACCGAATTCTGATATGACGATACCGATAGCCTCGTTTTCCGACTTGCCCTGTCTCTTCAGTTCATTGTATTTATCCTCCATGGTGGCTAAAAGGTTACTTTTCAGCTCAGCAATTCTTGCAGTCTTGGGCAATCTTGCAAATACATTGTCCAGATAATTCCTAATTGTTTCCATTATCATCCCACTCCTTTATAAATCGATTGATAACATCCTTGGTCAATTCCCATTCACGGCATTTTTCCTTATAGTACTCGATTCCCTTGGGGGTTATTCTATAATAAGTACGACGTTTGCCATAGCTTTCCTCGCCGTAAAAGGATTCAATGTAATTATTGGCTTCAAGCCTGTAAAATGCTGAATAAAGCGTAGTTTCCTTCATTATATACTTATCCTCGGAAAGCTCCCGTATTCTTTTTGATATCTCGTAGCCATATGATTCTCCCTCCAGGAGGATTGACAATATTATGGTATCATTATAGCCACGGATAACATCGCTGCTGATCAAATCGGGTCCTCCTTTCACAAAAGTCATATATACAGAATAAACCTCCTAGTTTACTTCGTCAGACGTACTTTACCTGTCGTAGTAATTATAATATAGCATAATTACTACGACAGGTAAAGTACTTTTTTGAAAAATTTCTAATAAAATATATTAGTGGCTTCGGTCATATCCTGCCAAAACTTTAGTCCGGCAGTGTAGCAATTCAAAAATATTTAATTACACTCATCTTGAAAAAAACAAAAAAGGGGTTACAATTATTATCAGTACTAGAAAATATATGATGGAAGTGGGGGCTGGGAATGTACAATAAAATGACATATAAGGATCTGATGAAAATTAAGGAGGAGATTGAATATCGCAAGCTTGTTGTAAGAAAGAAGGCTCTGGAGGAAGTAAAGGAAGCAAGAGCTCATGGGGATTTAAGTGAGAATTTTGAATATAAAGCTGCAAAGCAATTTAAAAACCAGAATGAAAGCAGGATAAGATATCTGGAAAGAATGCTGAAGACGGCGATAATTATTCCTGAAGGCTCACAGGAGGATGAGGTTGGTATTAATGACAGGGTTACCTTATATTATCCGGCCGATGATGAGGAGGAAATAATTAAGGTTGTAACAACTATAAGGTCAAATCCACTTAAAGGAAGAATTAGCATAGATTCACCTCTGGGCAAGGCGATATTGCATCGTAAAGTCGGCGACCGGGTGACTGTAACCGCCAATGACAGCTCTACATATGATGTTGTTATCAGAAAAATAGAAAAGCTGGTTAATGATGAGGATGAAGATGAGGACAAGGTTAAGGATTACTAATGCATTTACTGTTGCCTTTTAAGCAAGGCATAAGCCACAATCCAATAAGCAGGAGGAAGAAATGCAAGATATAATAATAGAAGAGATAAATTACAAGGCCATAATTAAATCCTTTATTAATATGGCCATATTCGCATCCGCAATAGCATTGGTTATATACGGCTTTGAGCATGCTATAGCTGCCTGTTGGCTGCCCGGACTGATTATGGCGGTTATAATTTCATTTTTTCTGATAGATTCACTGCTGGAAGCAGTGAAGGAAAAAAGGCTGCTTACCATTACGAGAGAGGGAATAATAGACAACTCAAAAGATGGCCTTGGCTTCATTTCATTTGATGACATAAAGGAATTTAAAATAGTAACCATACACAATAAAAAGGCAATTGCCGTTATTCCCAGGAACATGGCAAGCTTTGCCGCCAGGTACAAGCCTACAAAGCAAAGAAATAGCAAAAGGAATACAGGCAAGGAACCTTATCCTGTAGCGATTTTTGTAAACAGGGCTAAGGACATGGCAGCAGAAGATATCCTGACCCTCCTGCAAAAAAGACATGCCGATATCGTCAGCCTGGGAGGATAAAAAGGCTGTGTATTATAAAAAATGTTGTGCATTATGCCGGATTATGCCAGCTTTTTTATTACTCTTGCTGTTAATTGAAAAAGTTGTTGTAAATTTTATGATATTGTGCTATCATACTAAATTGTGATATGTTATACGAAATCCTTGCTCTTTAAATGCGGTTTTGATTTTTCTTCGTCGTCAAAATTGCATTAGAAAAGGGCCAGAAGACCAGAAGGAGGTGCTAAGCAACTATGAATCAATACGAATTAGCCTTAGTTGTAAACGCAAAAATTGAGGATGAAGCCAGAGTTGCTACATTAGAGGCTGCTAAAGATATTATTACAAGATTTGGCGGCACAGTAACTAATGTTGAAGACTGGGGTAAGAAGAAGTTAGCCTATGAGATTCAGAAAATGAAGGAAGGCTACTACTATTTCATCCAATTCGATGCTGATACCACAGTTCCAGGCGAAGTTGAGAAGAGAGTTCGTATTATGGACAATGTTATCAGATATCTGTGCGTCAGAAAAGACGCTTAATAACCAATAACGGATTGGTTTGTTTGGATGTTTCCCTAAGGCGTTGAACGAAAGGGAGGTCTTATTTTTAATGAATAAAGCTATATTGATAGGTCGTTTAACCAGAGATCCTGAGGTTAGATATTCCCAGGGAGAGAATGCCATGGCTATTGCCAGATTTACGCTGGCGGTAGATCGCAGGTACAGAAAAGCAGGCGAACAGGGAGAGACAGATTTTATTGGTTGTGTTGCATTTGGTAAACAGGCAGAGTTTGTTGAAAAGTATTTCCGTCAGGGCATGAAAATGGTTCTGTGCGGCAGAATACAGACTGGGAGCTATACCAATAAGGATGGACAAAAGGTTTATACGACCGATATAGTAGCGGAAGAAATAGAATTTGCTGAGAGCAAAGGCAGCAGCGGTAATGCAGATGGCGGTTATCAGTCAAATGTTAGCCGTACCAGCTACCCTGAGCCCAGCACAGCAATAGGGGATGGCTTTATGAACATTCCCGATGGTATAGACGAAGAATTACCGTTCAATTAAAAATTTCCTAAATTTATGTCATATATAAATTATTTCGGGTAAGGAGGTTGTGACATGGCAGTCAAGAAGACTAACAGCAATGAGGACAAGGCTGAAACTCAGGTAAAGAGAAAGCCCGTTGGACGCAGAAGGAAGAAGATTTGCGTATTCTGTGCCGACAAGAATCAAACAGGCATTGACTATAAAGATGTTAATAAATTAAAGAGATTCGTTTCCGAAAGAGGAAAGATTCTTCCTAGAAGAATCACCGGCAACTGCGCAAAGCATCAGAGAGCTTTGACAGTAGCTGTGAAGAGAGCAAGGCATATTGCCTTAATGCCTTATACAGTAGAATAGTGTTACGTCGATATGCCTCGGCATATTGCCTAATGCCTTACACAGTGGAATAAAGTATTAAAAGGCGAAATATACGACTTATACACAAATTTTTAAGGATCCGGGTTGCGGATCCTTTTTTATATTGTAATTATTATGAATATCTTCCTGCTCATGGAAGATGGACTAATGTAGAGAGCAAGCATCCGGTTATTTGGATATCAGAAGTGAAAAATCTTCATGAGTCCTTATATGTATTTTTATGCAAAAAGTAAGATTAAAATATCATTTTGGCTTTTATAGCGAACATTTTAATTTACCCGGTAAAGCTTTAAAATTTGTATCATCAAGGAAAAATTAACAGTGATTGTGTACATAGTATAAATAGTATAAATAAGCATAATAATATATATTCTTTATACCCAAAATAACCGAACAGCTGCATACTGAAATATTATGATTTATATAAAACGCCTAAAATTGTCCCAAAATGGTATACCACATTATCCAAATTGTTATAAAAAGAACAATGAAATAACTTATAATTAGCCTATATTAAAAAGGAGATGTAAATGAACTCATACATTTTTGAAACTATCGAACACCATAAAGAAAATCCTGCAAAGATCATAATTACTTCAATAGATCATTCGGATTATCATTGGCATTATGACTATGAATTGATCATGGTCATTAAGGGTGAGCTTATATTGTCGGTTCTGGCCGAATCATATCTTCTTAAGGAGGGAGATATTGCACTTGTCAACAGTAAGGAAATTCATGGGTACAGGTGCAGCAATAAGGATAATATATGCCTGATTGTACAGGTTAAAAATGAGTTCTTCAATTTAAGGGACGATAGAAACCGATCGTACTATTTTTATTTAAACAGTGCCAAAGAAATCATCAAGCCAAAAAGATCCTATGAGCATTTTCGAAAGCTACTGGCCAGAATTGGCGTAGAATACGGGTCAAAGAAATATACAAGCAACCTGAGGATAAAAGGTCTCGTATTTGTGTTAATATCCGATTTGTTTGATTATATTCCCTACGACATTATTCAGTATGGCGGTGATATGGCTCAGGTATCGGATTCTGATGACATATTAAAGATTATACAATTTATTGAAGATAATATAACTTCTGATAATTTGACGGAAGAGTTATGTAAAACAATTGGTATGAGTGAAAAGAGCCTGTATAGATTTTTGAAATCAAGGATTAACATGACCTTGAAGGAGCTTATTGATGTAACAAGATTAAACCATGCTATTTATTTGCTTTCATATACTGAAAAGGATAATTCCACCATAGCCTGCGAATGCGGTTTCAGCAATGACAATACATTCTACCGTTTGTTCAAGAAGCGATATGGAATGACACCGCTGGCATACAGGAACAGACATCCAAAGGATAATAAAGCAGGCAGAATTAATGAGGTTCAGGGTTATCTGGATTTCAGTAAGGCGGAAGCAATTAGCCTGTTAAATAAATATTTGGAGAAATGAAGGAGGCCCAGGATTGGGAGCACCGAGGATTGACAAAAAATACAGATTGGCCTACACCGACAAGGCAAAAAGGATAGTTGAGCAAATGACACTGGAGGAAAAGGTGTCATTAATGAGTGGACAAGTACCTATGTCGGAAATTTTAAATGATTTTGACGGGGAGCAGCATTATAACTACATTCCATATCCTGCCGGTGGGAATAAAGATAAAGGTGTTCCACAAATGCTTTTTTGCGATGGCCCGAGAGGGGTGGTTTGTGGAACCGGAAAAAGTACCGCTTTTCCTGCGCCAATACTTAGGGGAGCAAGCTTTGATACTGATTTGGAAGAAAGAATAGGCCAGGCTATTGGCAGGGAGGTCAGGGCATTCGGAGGGAATCTGTTTGCCGGCATCTGTATTAACTTACCTTATCATCCCGGATGGGGCAGAAGCCAGGAGACATATGGGGAAGATTCATATCATCTGGGACAAATGGGATCCGCACTGGTCAGAGGTGTATTAAATGAAAATGTGATTCCCTGTATTAAGCATTTTGCATTTAATTCAATGGAGAATTCAAGATTTCAGGTAAACATAGTTTGCGATAAAAGAACGGAACGTGAAGTGTTCCTGCCCCATTTTAAAGAATGTATAGACAACGGGGCTGCTGCAGTTATGACTTCCTACAATCTGTACAATGGCAGTCATTGCGGACAGAACAGATATTTAATAAGAGAGCTGCTGAAAAGTGAATGGGACTTTGACGGATTTACCATGACCGATTTTGCCTGGGGTATAACCGATACTGTGGAAGCGGCAAATAGCGGTCAGGATATGGAAATGTGTGAAACAAACTATTATGGAGACAAATTGGTTGAGGCTGTTAAGAAAGGCCTGGTCCCTGAAGAATATATAAACGAATCAGCCGTCAGAATAGTTAGGACGTTACTTGCCTTCACAGAGGCTGATAAAAAAACATATCCTATAGATTTGATAGGCTGCAGGGAGCATGTAGCGCTTGCCCTGGAGTCAGCCCAAAAAGGGATTACTTTGCTGAAAAATGAAAATAATGTACTCCCGATAGACAGGGATAAGATAGAAAATATTGTAGTTTTAGGAAACCTTGCAAATCAGGACAATCTTGGTGACTTAGGCTCGGGGAGAGTATATCCGCCATATGTTGTCACACCTTTGCAGGGAATAGCAAATAGTGCCGGCAATGTAAAGGTCGTATTCAATGATGGCTATGACCTCGAACATGCCAAAAGGTTAGCTCAAAATGCAGATTATGTAATTTTTGTCGTGGGATATGATCATAACGATGAGGGTGAGTTTATCCAATATACCCAAGTGGGATTCAAGGATTCAGTTGGTGGAGACAGAATAAAGTCCCTGGGACTGAAACAGAAAGATATAAGGCTAATTAAAGAGGTTGGTCCTGTTAATCCCAATTCTGTAGTCGTTTTAATTGGCGGAAGCATGATAATGATGAATGAGTGGGAAAATGATGTAAGTGCCATCCTAATGGCCTATTATCCGGGGATGGAAGGCGGAACAGCTTTGGGGCAGATACTTTTTGGTGATGTTAACCCCAGCGGTAAACTGCCTTTTGTGGTCCCTAAACAAGAGTCTGATTTACCAAAGGTCAACTGGATTACGGATTATCAGAAATATGAATACTACCATGGATACACAAAGCTTGACAAAGAGAAAAAAGAAGCGGCATATCCTTATGGATTTGGCTTGTCCTACACAAAATTCACTATTGATAATGTCAGCTTTAAAAAAACAGGCGATTTCATTGAGGCAAAATGTGATGTAAGTAATACAGGAAGCCGTAACGGTGATGAGGTAATCCAGTTTTATGTGGGCTTTTCCAAATCAAGAATACCAAGGCCGGTTAAGGCATTAAAAGGCTTTAAGCGGGTTTCATTAAAGCCTGGCGAAACCAAAACGGTGACAATAAAAACGCCGTTTTCACAGCTGATGTGGTTTAATGAAAAGACGTCAGGATGGGAACTGGAGCATATGACTTATGATATGTATCTGGGAACCAGCAGTTCATCTAAAGATTTGGTATATGGGACACTCTATCTTTAATGAGTTTCCTTGAAAATATTCCATGGAATTATAAATTGCCTAAAGTGGTATATGCAAAATGGTATACAAAAAGAGAAAGGAGGAATTTTCTCTAAAAAATAAAACAATCATTAAAAATATCAAAATTATTCTTTTAATAAGGGGAGGATACTTTATGTTTAAAAAAATTACAAGAACAGTAGCAATTATATTGGTTATGTGCATGACTCTTGTTGCTTGCGGAGGAAAGGACACCGCAAATAATAACACGCAAAGCAGCGGCAATAGCCAGAATCAAGCAAATAATGAGTCCGGAAGCAATACCGGCAGCGGTAAGAGCATTACCGAACTGAAACTGGGATTGAATAACTACTACAAGGGAATTTATTCAGTTGATATTTTGGAAAATGGATTTGTTGAAACTTGTAAAGCGTTAGGAATCCAGACAATGGTTGTAAATGATGAGGGTAAGGTTGAAAAAACCGTGCAGAATATTGACAACATGATTTCTGCAGGTGTAGACGGTATTGTATTCTTTGGCATATCCGAGACATTGTTCCCTGTAATTAGTGAGAAATGCCAGGAAGCAAAGGTTCCTTTTGTCTGCTATGACCATATGCCTTCCGATGAGAACCTGGAAATTTTAAAGGCCAATCCTTACTTCAAAGGTGTTGTTGCTACCCGGGACTACGGAACAGGTCAGAACATAGGTAAGCATGCTGCTTCCCTGGGACTGAAAAAAGCTTTGATTATCACAGGCAAGATGACAGATCCTACCCACAGCGCAAGAACCAATGGATTTAAGGATGCCTTTGAGGCAGCAGGTGGTGAGGTTCTTGATATTGCATGGGATGCCAACAATTTGGCAGATGCAACCGCCAAGGCTAATGACCTTTTGACAGCCCATCCTGAAGCCGATTGCGTATATGCATCCAACGGTGACTACGGCAGTGGTACCTTGCAGGCACTTGCCCAGCATCCGGAAGTAAATGCAAAAATGTTTGTAACCGACCTGGATCCTGACATCCTGGCAGGTCTGAAGGATGGTTCAATTACAGCAGCAAATGGTGCTCACTGGATTAATGTTGACTTTGCAACAACCCTGCTCGTAAATGCCCTTCTTGGACATGAGCTTAAGGATGCTGACGGAAAAGCACCTGTACTTGTAGCTCCTGTTATGGCTCTTCCTTCCGAGATGGTAGATCTTTATGACAAATTCTGGATTAAGTCTCAGCCTTTCTCAGGAGAGGAACTTAAACAGTTTGTTGTAACCTGGAATGAGAATGTATCCTTGAAGGATTATGAAGATGTACTGGCAAACTACTCAGTTGAAACTCGTCTGAAGCAGAAGGAGAAGGAAGGTCTTGTAACAGCCGAAGAGTTGAAGGCTGTGGGCATAGAATAAGCTGATGGGGAATGTTGCCGGAACTACTATGCCGTGTGCGGCATTCCCCATATTTTATTAGCGGTTGACTGCTGAGGGCAGGCAATCCGGTTTAACAGTATTAATGTGAGATTTCCATTGTTTAATTAATAAACAGGAGACGGCTTCGGTCTTCCTACATAAATGCCATCACGAAGCATCCTGAGTATTATTAACTTGGAACGTATTTGTGCATAAAGCATGAATACACGGGAAGTAGTCGCAAAAGCCGGCTGCTTCCCGGAAAATTAAATAAGATGTTTGGGTATGAAACCCTGAATATACATTTTTGACTGGCAAGGTAAAATTACAGATTTATTTATCATTCCAGATACAGCACATTAAGGAGTAAAAGTGATGACAGGTATAGGAGAATCAAACAAGAAAGTGCAAAAGGCCAAATTGTTGGATAACTTAATGTTTGGAAGAATTGTGCTGGCGATTGTCATAATAGCACCCTACATAATATTCAATTTTGTGACAGGGGGAAAGCTTCTTACAATATCCAATTTATCATCAGTCTTTACAAGTTCGGTTACGGCGATGTTTTTGGCTTTGTGCCTGTGTTTTGTATTTACAACCGGGGTAACCGATCTCTCCGTAGGAGCAATACTGATTATTGCCAGCAATGTAGGCGGTATTTTTGCTGTAAATCTTAAGATGGGGACATTTGGGCTTATATTGGGCAGCGTATTGATATCGGTACTTTTGCTGCTGCTGAATACTCTAATGCGCCAGTTGACGAAGATTCCGTCATGGATATTCGGACTGGGTGCGGCCATGGTATATGAAGCGGCTGCAATGTATTACGGTACCTATATGATAACCAAAGGAAGACAGGTTGTTTCTCTTGGCAATACCGCCAGATATATCGGAAGAACGCCATGGAACTTTATCTTGGTGGTTATTGGTTTTACAGCGGCTTATCTGTTATTTAACAAAACAAGCATAGGATATAACATCCGGGCTATGGGAAGCAACAGAAAGGTAGCCGAGATGATGGGTGTAAACACAAAGAAGACCATGATCTATTCGGCAATTTTAGGCGGTATCTTTTTGGGTATGGCAGGTGCGGTAAATGAAAGCTATGCCAGCCGAGTAATGCCTGTTACGGGATTAAGCAGTGTTTCGCTTATTTTTACAGCTCTTGCCGGATTTCTGCTGGCTTCCAGTTTGGGAAAATATCTGAATTTGACTGTTGCAATATTCATTGGAATTTTTGTAATTACTTCACTGTTTAACGTATTGACATTATTGGGTGTGCCCTCAGGTACCTGGCAGCAGACAGTCATGGGCTTGACCGTTGTTATAAGTGGTATTGCATCCCAAAGAAAATATAAAGGAGTAGTGAAATAAGGTGAAAGACATTCTCTTTAAGGTACAGAACATATGCAAAAGTTTTGGGATTACAAGAGCAAACCATAATGTAAGCATGGATATAAAGAGTGGTGAAGTCCACGGGCTTATAGGCGAGAATGGTTCGGGCAAGTCCACATTGATATCAATTATTTCAGGAATGGCACAAAAAGACAGTGGCGATATGTTCCTTAAAGGCAAACCTTATGAGCCAAGTTCGCCTCTTGTGGCTTTGCAATCCCGTATAGGAACCGTGGTACAGGAATTGGGCCTTGTAGACGGATTGTCTGTGGCAGCCAATATATTCCTGGGCAGAATGGACCAATTCAAGAAATTTAACGTTATAGATAACAAGGCTATGTACAATGAAGTGGAAGAGTTATACAAAAAATGGAATCTTCCAAGAATCAATCCAAGGGCGATGGTATCTTCATTGACAGTTGAACAGAAAAAAATTGTGGAGCTTACCAGAGCTTTATCGATAGATCCGGATTTGCTGATACTTGATGAGATTACGGCAGCCCTTTCCTACAATACAAGAAAAATATTGTTTGATATCATAGACAGGCTTGTAAAGGAAAATAAATCAATACTTATAGTAACCCATGATATAGAAGAGTTGCTCAAATTAAGTGATAACATAACCATATTGCGCGATGGTGAAAAAATTACCACAAAGCGGGCTGATGAGTTGACGGAATCATCTCTTAAGAGACTGATGGTAGGCAGGGAAATTGAAGGTGACTATTATCGGGCAGATTCCGAGGATGATTACAGTGATGAGATTGTTCTAAGCATAAGAAACATATCCGATGATACACACTTCAAGGATGTATCATTTGATTTACATAAGGGTGAAATAGTAGGACTGTGCGGATTGAGCGACGCGGGTATCCATGAAGTGGCTGAGGCTGTTTTTGGAGTAAGGCCGATTGTGTCCGGTGAAATAGTACTTACAAAAGCAGACAAACTAATAAACAGGGCATCCATGGCGATGGCATATGGAATGGGCTATGTTCCCAAGGACAGGGACAAGCAGGCTCTGATGGTAAACGACAGTATAGAAAATAATACGACATTGTCCATGCTTGACGAAATAAAGGGACCTTTGGGCTTTGTATCACCCCGCAAGATAGAGGAAGTTGGCAAGAAAGTAATCAAAGACTATAAGGTTGTGGCAGTAAATGAGAAGGTTCCTCTGGCATCTCTTAGCGGCGGTAACCGACAGAAGGTCAACCTCGGAAGATGGCTGCTTCAGGAAAAGGATATCCTGATTTTGGATTCACCGACCAGGGGTGTTGACGTAGGTGTAAAAGCTTATATTTACGATATCATGAAGCAGCTTAAGAAAAAGGGTGTATCCATACTGCTGGTATCCGATGAGCTTCCTGAAATCATAGGCCTTTCCGATACGGTATATGTATTCAAGAACAGCAGGATAGCAAAGAAATTTGCACGTAGCGAAGGGCTGACTGAAGAAAAGATTATAGAGGTGATGCTGTGATGAAGAGAAAACAGAATCTGGAATATATACTGCCCTTCGGGTTTTTGCTTCTTTTATTTGCTTTATTTTCAATAATTAACGGAAAAGCGTTTTTCAGAATGCATAATGTAAAAACGATAATAGATACCATGATACCCTTGTGCATCGGTGGTTATGGTATGCTGTTTGTAATAGCACAGGGCTCCATCGACATGTCCACCGGATCAAATCTGGCGTTCTCGGCCACACTGGGAGCAATAATTGCGGCAAAAACCGGAAGCTTTTTATTGCTGCCTCTTTGTATCCTGATTGGAGCTGTTGTGGGTTTGATTAATGGTATCCTGGTCAGCAAGTTTAAGGTTTCATCAATCATGGCAACCCTTGCCCAGCTTATTATATTAAGATCCCTTGTGGTTGTATTGAGTAAAGGCAAGGTAGTATTTGTAAGCCCTTCGGTACTGAAGTTCAACCGCTGGGGCGCCAAGGGCTTAATCTTTGCAATAGCCACAGTAATTGCTATATATCTTTTCCAATATACAAAGCTTGGTTTCAGTTCAAGATCCATTGGAGAAAATGAAATTGTCTGCAATTATGTGGGACTGAAGGTCAATTGGATTAAGGTTATAGCTTTTGTACTTTCAGGTGCATTTGCCGGACTGGCCGCCCTTCTTACAATTGCCAAAATCGGAGGTGTTGACCCCAATATGGGACAGTCCTTTGAGCTTCAGGTTATGCTGGCTGTATTTGTCGGAGGTGTGCCTGTTGACGGCGGAAGCAAGAGCAGCATTGTAAAAATTATAATCGGAGCATTACTTTTCAGTATCCTGCAGAGTGGCTTGGTTCTGCTTAATGTTAAATCTGAGACCGTGGAGCTTGTTCAAGGTCTGATGTTGCTTACAATGGTTGCTGCAATTCTGAAAGCTAATAAATTATCAACAACGAAAACAATGAAAGAATAGGAGGTATAATATGTTTAATTCCAAGCAGTACAGATTGAAATTCACTGAAAAAGCCAGGGAGATTGTCAGCAAGATGAGCCTGGAGGAGAAGGTTTATCTTATGAGTGGAAGAGTATCCCTGGAGGATCTGGGTGACGCATTCAACAATACATCCGCCGAAAATCATTATAATGTCTATCCGTATCCGGCAGGCGGAAATGAGAGACTGGGTGTTCCGGAATTGCTATTCTGCGACGGTCCCAGGGGAGTTGTTTGCTACAGGTCTACCTGCTTCCCTGTAACCATGGCAAGGGGTGCAACCTTTGATACAGAGCTTGAGGAGCAGGTAGGAGAGGCAATTGCAAGGGAAATCCGTGCACACGGTGGCAATTTCTTTGGCGGAGTGTGCGTCAACCTTCCCTACAATCCGGGCTGGGGAAGAAGCCAGGAGGTATATGGCGAGGATACCTTCCATCTTGGTACAATGGGTTCCGCTTTGGTACGTGGTGTTCAGAAGCATAATGTTATCGCGTGCGTGAAGCACTATGCCTTCAACAGTATGGAGAACGCCCGCTTCAAGGTCAGTGTAAAGGCATCCAAGAGGACGGAAAGAGAAATCTATCTGAGACATTTCAAGGATTGTATAGATGCCGGTGCAGCTTCAGTTATGAGTGCCTACAACAGATATCAGGGAACCTACTGTGGTGAAAATAAATATTTGCTCAGGGATGTTCTGAAAGGCGAATGGGATTTTGACGGATTTGTTGTAAGCGACTTCATATGGGGAACAAAGAGCACAGTAGATGCTGCCAATAACGGACTTGACGTTGAGATGTGCAATACATACTGGTTTGGAGATAAACTGGTACAGGCTGTAAAAGAAAACAAGGTCAGTGAAGATGTTATTGATGAAGCAGCTGTTAGAATCGTAAGAACCCTGCTTGCCGCCAAAGAGGCTCCGGATCCTGAAAAATACGATCGCACAGTGATAAGCTGTAGTGACCATATAGCTTTGGCTAAGAAAGTGGCAGCAAAAGCCATGACCCTGATTAAGAATGAGAACAATGTATTACCTTTCAGCAAGAATATGGACAAAATCCTTGTTCTCGGTAAACTTGCAAATGTTGAAAATATCGGTGACCATGGTTCCAGCAGAGTATTCCCTTACTACACCGTAACTCCTCTGCAGGGTATTGTTAATGTTGCAAAAGACAGCAAGGTAACATACTATGCAGGTGAAGACATTGAAAAAGCCGTTGAACTGGCAAAGAATGCCGATGCGGTAATTATCGTTGCAGGTTACAACCATGATGATGAAGGCGAATTTGTGACCAACGAGGATGCGGGAGTATTTGAAAGACCGATAGGCGGCGACAGAAAGAATCTGGGCCTTCACCAGAACGAAGTGGATTTAATCAATGCAGTAGGTCAGGTTAACAAGAACAATGCTGTTGTATTAATCGGCGGAAACATGATATTGGTAGACAATTTTGAAAAGAATGCTTCCGCTATCCTGATGGCATATTATCCTGGTATGGAAGGTGGAACCGTAATTGCCGAGACCTTGTTCGGGGACAATAATCCGGGTGGAAAGCTTCCGTTTGTACTGGTAAAAGATGCAAAGGATCTGCCTGAGGTTGACTGGAACGCCGAAGAAATTGTTTATGATTACTATCATGGCTATGCAAGACTTGAAAAGAACAATGTTACTCCTTACGCGCCTTATGGTTTCGGATTGAGCTACACCAGCTTCGAGCTCAAGAATATAAGCTGCAAGGTTGAGGGAGATTATATTACAGCCCAGGTGGAGGTTACAAATACCGGAAGCCGTGCCGGTGATGAAGTGGTACAGCTTTATATCGGCAAGGAAGATTCCGCTATAGACAGGCCGAAGAGGAGTTTGAAAGGCTTCAAGCGTGTCAGCCTGCAGCCAGGTGAGACAAAGACCGTCACAATAACCACTCCTGTATCCAAGCTTGAATACTATTGTGAAGAGGAATCTGGCTGGAAGCTTGAGAAAGGCAAATATCAGGCCTATATCGGCAATTGCTTAAGCGATGATCATCTGACCAAGGTGGAATTTGAGGTTTAATAAGCAAAGTATAATTAAAAGCTGCTAAAAAATTCTGCAATCAGTTTATTGGTATAACTTCTCAAAATTATATATAAAAGGGGCTGTTTCATAATATTTTTCAGAAGGGTATATAAGCCTGATGAAATAAGTATAATGCATCAGCCCCTGATTTATTATGAAACAGCTTCTGCTTTATATTATTATTTTATATGGCTTAAAAAAAAGCTTAGGGATATGGCACATTTTACATTTACATGATTGACCTTGTAATGAATTATGAATTATAAGAAGCTTAAGACGAATGAGGGCTGAATTTAGGATCCGTTTTCGGATCCTTTTTTGTTGCATCCGGTGGGCGCCCGTTCTTTTTCATATAAGCGGATTCCTTGTTAAGGGGTGGAATCCATATATAAGAGACTACTGCACATATGTCAACAGCCGGATAAGGCAAATAAAGGTATGTAAAAAGTACTGAAGGCAGTTTTAACTGTTGAAATAAGATATAATTTCAGTAGAAGTATCTGTACATTTTTTATACAGTATCCTTTAGCCCAAATGGCTGATGCTATTATAATGATTGATGATGGCCGGGTGGTGAGAAAATCATGAGAATGGAAACAAGAATCGCCCTGGCAAATGCAAAGTACTATAAAAGAAAAAATATACTTACCGGAATTGCTGTTTTTCTTTCTACCCTGCTGCTTTTTTTAGTTCCTGCTGTCGGGTATGATATAGTTAAGTGTAATTTTGCAGTTATTAATGAACTGTATCCGAACTGGCATGCGATGTTCGGAAAAGTAGATGGAGAAACAGTAAAAAAGCTGTCTGTACATCATTTGATCAATCGTTTCGGCCTTCGCAGCGATGCAGGATATATTGCTGTCCAGGATGCAGACATTTCTATGGTATACCTGGATGCTGAAAGCTTTGATATGTATCATTTGAAACTTTCTGAAGGCCGGCTTCCGGAAGCAGAAAATGAAATTGTCGTATCTGAAGGAATTCTGGATTGTCTTTTCCAGTCAGGGAAAGTAGGCGATACAATTACTGTTCCATATCAGATATACAGAGACGGCGGGCTTGATTACATTCAAAAGAAGGATTTTGTTATTTGCGGTTTATTTGCAGACACAGAAGAAAATGCAAAACAAAAAAGATATACCGCACTTATATCTAAATCTTTTTTGGAAAGTGAAATTCCTTCCGGACAAATATCATATTATTTTTTATTTCAGCTATATGCGAAGGGAAATGTAACTACATACCAATTAAAAGCGGAAATAGACATGCTTGCAAAACAGTTTGATATCCCCGAGCAATCCATAAGAATAAATGATGATTTCCTGATGGCAAATTATCTGGATCCAGCCTTTGTAACCGGAGTTATTGCCATTATATTTATTATTGTTGTTGCCGGCATTATTACAATTTACAGCATTTATTATGTATCTATGGGAGAACGTGTGCAGGAGTTCGGAAAGATAAAAGCCATTGGCGCTACCCAGGCACAGCTTCGAAGGAGTGTCATGCTGGAAGGGTTTATTGTGGCAGGGCTTGCGATACCTTTGGGATTACTGACAGGTACGGTTTTGACTAAGCCATTAAGTTTAATGATAAGGAACATCCGGAACTTGAATGGGGAAATGTTATTAAGAACAATCCTCTTACTGAAGAGCTTAAGAATAAAATCTTACAGATTGACGGCATTAGTGCAGTGGAATGCTATAAGGCAACCTATCTGACATCAGACCTGTTTGACGGGAACATAGAATGGCTGGCAGGAATACCGGAGTTCGGGAAAGAACAGCTGGAGAGTGGAATTATCAAGGGCAATATAACATATGAGGAATTATGTGCAGGAGACAAAGTAATTATCGATAAGAGAATGCTTTATTGGTACCCCCACATAAAAATTGGTGATATTATTGATGTGATTGTCGAGGATGGAAGAGGAAGCCACAAAAGAAAACTGGAAATTGCGGCAATTGGTGATTACCATTTGGGTTTTACTGGTAATACATTTATAATTATGGCTGAGAAAGGCCTTGAAAGCTTCAGTGACAATAACCTGAATTTTTATTACCATATATTTTCCAAAGAAAATTATGATGAAGAAGTTGAAGCCAAGCTTAAGGCAATTGTTGAAGAATCCGGACGGATAGAAATGAGAGCCTGGAAGGATATATATGATGAATACAAATCAAGTCTGGCAATGACCAGGGGCATGTGCTACATGTTTCTTGGCATCCTGGGAGCCATCTGTATTATGAATATGATAAATACAATGATTTATAACGTCCATGTCAGGAAGAAAGAGATAGGAATCCTTCAGGCTTTGGGAATGTCAGATATTCAGATGAAAAAAATGCTTCGGCTTGAAGGCCTGTTTTATGCGGCAGGGACATTGATTGTTGCGGTTGGGGGCGGTAGTCTGGCAGGCTATCCTGTTTTTCTTCTGGCAAAAGAAAAAAATTTGCTAAATATCAGTAATTATCATTATCCTGCAAAAGCTGCTGTTGCTGTAATACTTGTGCTTGTAATTGTTCAGTTTGCTTTAATACTGGCTCTCGGGAAATCAGTGAAAAAAGAGTCCCTGATTGCCAGAATAAGGTACAGCAATTAGAAAGTAATGAATCAGAAGACCTCTGATTTTCGGAGGTCTTTTTGCTTAACATAACATAAATAGACCTTTGCTTTACAAACTTATTATTGACAATGCAGTATTTTTCCATTATCATATAATACATACTATTTATATATGAAAAGAGTGATTAAAGATGAGAGTATCAGCAAAAGGCCGTTATGCCCTTGCTGCAGTTATTAGTATGGCGCAGCAATATGATTCGGGAGAACATATTACTGTAATTAGCATTTCTGAAAAGCTGGGGATATCCAAAATATATCTGGAGCAGGTATTTGCCTTGCTGAAAAAAGCTGAAATCGTCAGCTCCACAAAAGGAGCCCAGGGCGGATATCAGTTGACACGAATGCCCGGGCAGATAACCGTACTGGATGTGCTTCTGGCTGTTGAGGGCTCACTTTTTGAGCAAACTCAGGAAACCGTCCAGGAAAAGGCCCCGGATATAGAGATGGCAATGCGGTTATCTGCGTTTGATATATTGGACAAAAATGTAAGGCATACCTTAAGCTCTATCACTATTGCCGATTTGGTAAGTGAGGCTGAGAAGCATAAGGAAAATAACGCCATGATGTTTTACATTTGATAAAAAAGTAATGCTAATGGAGAGAAGCCTATGGATTTTTCAACGATTTGTATTCATGGAAGTGATAAAAAATATGATACCACTGGAGCGATAAGCGTTCCTATTTTCCAGTCGGCAACCTTTGCCCATCCGGGGGTTGGAGAAAGCACAGGCTTTGATTATAGCCGTGCACAAAATCCCACCCGGGAGTATCTTGAAGAAACTATTGCCAGGCTGGAGGGGGGTGTGTCTGCCCTGGCCTTTTCATCAGGAATGGCGGCAGTAACCACATTAATGGAGCTTTTTTCACCCGGCGATCACATAATTGCTTCCGATGATCTGTATGGAGGCTCCCATCGCCTGTTTAGCCATATCTCCGAGAAAAACGGACTAAGCTTTGATTATGTGGATACCTCTGATTTGGATGCTCTCGGGAGTCTTATAAAGGCACAAACAAAGGCCGTTTTTATCGAATCTCCCACCAATCCCATGATGCATGTAACCGATATAGGGGCTGTTGCCGGCCTGTGCAGGCAGCATGGACTTCTTCTGATTGTTGATAATACCTTTCTTACGCCTTATTTTCAAAAGCCCCTGTTGCTTGGAGCGGATGTGGTGCTGCACAGCGGAACCAAGTATCTGGGGGGACACAATGATACCCTGGCAGGCTTTTTGGTGGTATCTGACACGAATCTGTCTGAGAAGCTGCAGTTTATAAGTAAAACCATCGGGGCATGCCTGTCTCCCTTTGATTCCTGGCTGCTGATCCGTGGAATTAAGACCCTTCCGGTGAGACTGGAACGTCAACAGGAAACTGCCATAAAGATTGCATATTGGCTGAAGGAACAGGCGCCGGTGAAGGCGGTTTACTACCCCGGGTTGCCGGAGCATCCCGGCTATGATATTAGTAGGAAGCAGGCAAGCGGCTTCGGAGCAATGCTTTCCTTTAAGGTGGACAGTGCAGACACTGCCTGCCGTATCCTGGAGAGGGTAAGAATAATTCAGTATGCCGAAAGCCTGGGTGGTGTTGAAAGCCTGATTACCTACCCCATGCTGCAGACTCATGCCGATATACCTGAGGAGAAACGTAAGGCAAAGGGTATTGATGATCGTCTGCTCAGACTGTCGGTTGGCCTGGAGTCTGCTAATGACCTGATCAATGATTTAAGTCAGGCGCTTAGGGGAGGGAACTGACATGTTTGACTTTGATACTGTCATAGACAGGAGGGGAACCCATTCCCTAAAATACGATTTTGCAGCGAGAAAAGGAATGCCGGATGAAATCCTTCCCTTATGGGTGGCTGATATGGATTTTGCTTCACCTCCTGCCGTACTGGATGCTTTGGCTCAAAGAATAAGGCATGGGGTTTTTGGATATAGCGATGCAGCTGATGAGGGATATTTTAATGCCTTACAAAATTGGTACAGGAGGCGATTTGACTGGGATATCCGGCCTGAATGGCTGGTTAAGACCCCAGGAGTGGTATTTGCTATATGCGCTGCCATCCGCGGCTTGACCCAGCCGGGGGATGCGGTTTTGATACAGCAGCCGGTTTATTACCCCTTTGAAAGCGTTATTAAGATAAATAACCGCCGTCTGATTGTCAATCAGCTAATATTGGAGGATGGCCGTTACAGGATGAATCTGGAGGAAATGGAGCGCCAGATTAAAAATGAAGGGGTAAAGCTCTTTATACTCTGCAGTCCCCACAACCCTGTCGGGCGAGTGTGGAGCGATGAGGAGCTTACAGCTGTGGGCAGGCTATGCACAAAGTATGGAGTCTGTGTGGTGGCAGATGAAATTCATGCAGATTTTGTATATACAGGCTATCGGCATAGGATATTTGCAGCGTTAAGTGATGAGGTTGCCCAAAACTGCATCTTATGTACTGCCCCTACAAAAACATTCAATCTTGCAGGGCTGCAAATATCCAACATTTTTATACCGAATGAAAGGCTGCGCCGCATATTTATCAGGGAAATTTCCAAAACCGGTTACAGTCAGCCAAATTTGATGGGGCTTTTGGCATGTCAGGCAGCTTATGAAGAGGGTGAGTCCTGGCTTGAGGAGCTTATAAAATATCTTGAAGGCAACCTGGCGCTGGTGCGCAAATTTTTGGAGGAAAAGCTGCCGAAGGTTAGCCTGGTGGAGCCTGAAGGAACCTATCTTATTTGGATGGATTTTCGCGCTTTGGGTCTGTCTGATAAGGAGCTTGATGAGCTTTTTGTGAAAAAGGCGGGACTTTGGCTGGATACAGGTAAGATGTTCGGAGCAGGCGGCGAGGGATTCCAGCGGATGAATATAGCCTGCCCCAGAAGTCTTCTGCAGGAGGCTCTGGACCGGATGGAAAAGGCCTTTTGCGGTTTGTAATGTTATAATGTAGCTGATAAATTTCTTTTTTACCGGTATCATCGGATGCAGGAGCCTCTGATGATGCCGTTTTTTATATCAATTTATAGTCAAATTTATGAGGCTATCAGTTTTTTAAAACCTAGTAAACATATATGATATTAAAATATTGCACAAAAAGGCAGCCTTTATTCCTTAAATATTTAGCCAATTGAGCGAAACTATTAAAATTTTTAAATTTATATTGACATCTCATGATGCTAAACATATAATGACTACATGAAATATATGAAATATATGTAAAATATGTGATTACAGAAAAGCATGCACTTTGCCGGATGATAACCGGGCTTACAGGGACCGTGCAAGTACCCGATGAAAAGAATCAGCTTCTTAAGCATGTAATGAGTTTTTTTAAATAAAGGCGGAAAGGAGATGCACAGATTTATCTAGGTCAGATATGACCCTGTGCGCTATAGGTGTTATGGAAGAGTATATTCAGATTTCCGGCTTATATAAAACCTTTCAATCACATAGTGGTCCGGTTCAGGTGCTTAAGGGAATTGATCTTACGGTACATAAGGGAGAAATATTCGGGATTATCGGATTTTCAGGAGCAGGCAAGTCTACCCTTGCCAGATGCATAAACAGGTTGGAAACTCCGGATGCAGGCAACATCAAGGTGGGAGGGGTAGATATTCTGAAGCTTTCAAAAAAAGAGCTTTTGAAAGAGAGAAGAAAGATAGGCATGATTTTTCAGACCTTTAATTTATTTGAGGCCAAGAACGTCTATCATAATATTTCCTATCCCCTGGAAATAAGCAATGTACCCAGAGCCGAAATCCGCCGCAGAGTCCTCGAAACGGCTGAGATGGTGGGACTGGCGGATAAACTGGATGCTTATCCGGGAGCATTGTCAGGAGGTCAAAAGCAGCGGGTCGGAATAGCTCGGGCTTTGGTTAACCGCCCCCAGCTGCTGCTGAGCGATGAAGCAACCAGCGCCCTGGACCCCCAAACCACTTTGCAGATACTGGATTTACTAAAAGAAATCAACCGTAACACAGGCATTACAATACTGATGATAACCCATGAACTGGATGCGATACGCTACAGTTGTGAACGGATGGCGGTTTTGGAAGATGGCAGGATCATTGAAGTGGGAGCGGTCAGGGATATTTTCAGCAATCCACACAGCCATACGGGAGCCCTCTTTGCCAGGGTTTATACGGAGTTTCAGAGGACCGACATGGAATATGGCAGCGGTATTTGATGCTTTATGAATTAAGCCAGCAAAGGAGTGATAGCATGAGCTTGCTTGATACACCTCTCTGGGAAGTGATTAAGGGCTCATTTTCCCCTAGTATATGGGAGAGGCTGACTCCGGCTATCTGGGAGACCTTATATATGACAGCCCTGTCTTCGTTAATAATGCTGGTGTTTGGTCTGCTGCTGGGGATTTTGCTTACAGTAACCAACCCTGACGGTTTGCTGCCGGTTAAATTCTTATATTCGGCGTCTGGTTGGTTTATCAACTGTCTGCGGTCGCTGCCGCAAATGATAATGATTATTCTGATGATTCCGGTTTCAAGGCTGTTCTTCGGTAAATCCTACGGAACTAATGCCTGTATTATTGCTATAGCCGCCAGCTGCATTCCGATGTACGCACGTATTGTGGAAAGTAGCCTGTTGGAAATTTCAAAAGGAAAAATCGAGGCCGCAAAGAGCATTGGCAGCACCAATCTTCAAATCATATTCAGAATATTGTTGCCGGAGACCCTGCCTTCTTTGATTCGTGGCTTTACGGTAGCGGTTATTGCCGTTATTTCGATGACTGCGCTGGCCGGTATGTTCGGGGCAGGAGGAATCGGAGATATAGCAGTGCGCTTCGGTTATCAGCGCTTCCAGCATGACGTTTTATTTGCAGCAGTCTATGTTTTGATTGCTCTTGTTCAACTGGTTCAGTGGATTGGCAATTTTACATCCAAGCAAATATTAAAGAAAAGAAAATTAATTTAAGGAGGAAGTATATAAATGAAAAAACGTTATTTGCTCTTTATTCCTGCATTAATATTATCATTTGCCCTTTTTGTAGCCTGCGGCAAAGAAAAAAGTCCGCAATCAGGCAAGGAGGATAATACAAAGCAGACAAACAGTACTGCAGGCAGCACAAGCAACAGCAGTTCAAATAACAGCAGCCCAGAAAAGGCTTCATCAGATGAAACAGCAGTCACTGTGACAATCAAGGGTATTGCTGATCTGGTTCCACATTCTGAGCTTATTGAATTTGTAGCCCCCAAGCTTAAGGAGCAAGGGATAATCGTTGAGCTGGTGGCAACAGCTGCAGACAATACCACCAATGAGAAGCTTGCCAGGGGTGAAATAGATTTCAACTTCTTCCAGCATGAGCCTTACTTAAACGAGTGGAATTCTGTCAACGGCTTTAACCTTAAGAATGCCGGAGACATCCATGTTGAGCCTATAACAGCTTATTCCGACAAATACAGCAGTAAGGAAGAGATACCGGATAATGCGGTTGTAGCAATTCCCAATGACGGAACCAATGAATACAGAGCCCTGCGCATTCTTGAGGAGAACGGTTTTATAAGGCTGAATGCTGAAACTGCCAATTCCTTAAGCGCTTCTGTTCTGGATATTGAGGAGTACCTGCGTCCCTTAGAGATTGTAGAGCTGGATTCAGCCCAGATAATACCCACAAAGGCTGATTATGATTTCTTTATCACCAATACCAACAAGGTTCTGGAGGCAAAAATTACTTCGGTAAGACTATTCAGTGAAGGTGGCGACAGCCCGTATGCCAATATCATAGCCGTTCGTGAGGAGGATTTGAACAATCCTGCCATAATAGCCCTTGTTAAGGCTCTGCAGTCTGAAGAAACCAGACAGTTTATTACTGAAAAATATAATGGGGCAGTTATTCCTGCAAAGCTGCCAGAATAACTTAAGCAGGATAAACAGATGGAAAATACATATTCATTATTTTATTGAAAGGAATGAAAATCTTGGCTTCTTACAAGCATATTGAATCGGCTGTTATACATGGCGGTATTTATGGGGACTATACAACAGGCGCGGTAAACACTCCCATATATCAAACCTCCACCTATGAACAGGATGGCCTTGGCAAGCCCCGCTCAAAGTGGGAATACTCCCGAACCGGCAATCCCACCAGGGCTGCCCTGGAGGCCTTAATTGCAGAGCTGGAGGGAGGAACAGGCGGATTTGCCTTTTCATCCGGCATGGCAGCCATTGATGCAATCCTTCATCTTTTCCGGGCTGGGGACACAATCATTATTTCCAGCAACGTGTATGGCGGAACCTTCCGGATACTGGATAAAATCTATAAGCAGTACGGGCTGAACTATAAGATTCTGGACACCAGCGATTTGGAGGCAATTAAAGACGCCATCGGTCCGGATGTAAAGGCTCTGCTGCTGGAATCACCCGCCAATCCCTTGCTGACAGTCACTGATATTGCGGCAGCAGCAAAGCTGGCAAAGGGAAATGGAATCCTTACCATAGTTGACAATACCTTTATGACGCCTTATCTGCAGCGCCCCTTGGAGCTTGGGGCAGATATAGTTGTACATTCCGCCACCAAATATTTGGGCGGACATAGCGACCTGATTGCCGGTCTGGTGGTGGTAAAGGATGAAATTTTGGCCGAGCGGCTGCATTTTATCCAAAATGCGGTGGGAGCCGTAGCCGGACCCTTTGATTCCTTCCTACTTATCCGCAGCATTAAGACCCTGGCGGTCCGTATGGAAGCCCATGTGGCAGGTGCCGAAAAAATAGCAAAAGCCCTGCAGAATAATCCGGCCGTAAAAAAGGTTTATTATCCGGGCTTGCCGGATGCACAGGGCTATGAGATTCAAAAAAAGCAGGCGAAAAACGGCGGGGCCATGATTTCATTCGAGCTGCAGGATAATTATGATATCCGAAAATTCTTTGAAGGCCTGAGGCTTATTGCCCTTGCGGAAAGCCTGGGCGGAGTTGAAAGCCTGGTATGCCATCCTGCCAGCATGACACATGCCTCCATTCCTAAAGAAATCCGCCGGCAGGTTGGCATAACAGATACCCTGGTTCGTTTGTCTGTAGGAATAGAAAATGCAGATGATTTGCTGGATGATTTACTTTCCGCCATTAGTGGAGCGAAAAAATGATGCCATAAAGGAACAGTAAAAGGTTGTTATAAAGGAGCGGAGTATTGATTAAAGGAGCGCAAAATTATGTTATTTGAAGACATGCAACAGCTTATAGGAAACACACCCCTTGTTCGGCTTCGCCATTCGGGTTTTCCGGAAGGTATCCGTGTATATGCCAAGCTGGAGCTATATAATCCGAGTGGCAGTGTGAAGGATCGAATCGGCAAGTATATGATTGAGGATGCCGAAAAAAGAGGCCTTTTGGTTCCGGGGGGCACAATTGTAGAAGGAACTGCCGGAAATACCGGACTGGGCATCGCATTTGCAGCTCTTAACCGGGGCTATCGCTTAATTATGGTGGTGCCGAAGAAATTTTCGGAGGAAAAGCAGGCTCTGCTTCGTGCGCTGGGTGCGGAGGTAATTAATACACCCCGTGAAGAGGGGATGCTGGGAGCAGAGAAAAAGGCAGAGGAAATCAGACGGTCCATTCCAAATGCCATTTCGCTTGAGCAATTCCGCAATCCCGCCAATCCTCTGGCACATTATGAAACCACAGGTCCTGAGATTTGGGCCGATCTGGGGGCAGATATAGATTATTTTGTTGCAGGCGCCGGAAGCGGAGGTACATTTACAGGAATAGTGCGTTACCTGAAGGAGCAAAAGCAGGAAATCAAGGCTGTGCTTGCCGACCCTGTCGGTTCGACTATGGGTGGAGGAGAGCACGGTGATTACAATATTGAAGGTATAGGAAATGACTTCATAGCGGACACGATGGATATGTCACTGGTGGATGAGGTTATAAAGATAAATGATGATGAAGCATTTGAAGAAGCCAGGCTGCTTGCCCGCAACGAGGGAATAATAGCAGGCTCATCCTCCGGAGCCAACATAGCCGCAATCCGCAAGCTTGCCAGGCGTATTGGAAGCGGGACTATTGTTACGGTCCTGCCTGATCGGGGGGAAAGATATCTTTCTAAAAATCTGTTTTAAAAGAGGTGTATTGATTTGAAAAGCAAATTCTTGTCAGGCATTGTTTTTATTGCAGCCGGTTTTTTGCTGGCAACCGGACCATATTTATTATTCCCGGTTTGCAAAGGCGGTATGATGGTCATGCGCTGTCATAATACAGCCAAGGCTGAGCTAATCTTAGGAATTCTAATTATAGCTGCCGGCGTGCTTACGCTGATAACAAAGCGCAATAAAGTCAGATTATGGCTTAATACTGCTACAGGCCTGCTGGCTGTACTGGCAATTCTCTTTCCCAATGCCATAACAGGAGTTTGCTCAAAGGTACATATGAGTTGCCGAAGCTTAACTCTGCCTACGATAACTACAATAAGCATTGCTCTTGTTGTCTTTACCGCTGCAAATGCCTTTTACCTATACAAACAGGGAAATAAGGGGGAGATAAGGGATGGCACAGGCATTGACCCCACATAGGCTTTCACGATTTAACCTGAAAAGAAAGCCCTTTCGCACCTATGCATTGGTTATAGTGGTATCGGTTTTGTCCTTCGTACTGTTCGGGGGAAGTCTGGTCAGCATTAGCCTGAAAAATGGCCTGGACGGTTTGGAAGCAAGATTTGGTGCGGATCTGATCGTGGTGCCTCTTGGCCATGAGTCGGATCAGAAGGCCCTTCTTTTGACAGGAAAGCCATCTTACTTTTATTTTGACAAGAAAATTGCAGATAAGCTAAAAGAGCTTGACGGGATTTCAAAACTGTCGGCCCAGTTTTATCTTACATCTATGAGTGCATCCTGCTGTTCCGTCCCTGTACAGATAATAGGCATTGATCCGGCGAGCGATTTTACCATAAGACCATGGATTCAGGAAGCAATCGGAGGCGATATAGAAAAGGGTGCCCTGATAGTGGGAAGCGATATCCGGCTTGAGGATAATAACCATATCATGTTTTTCGAAAAGGAGTATCCTGTTGCCGCAAGGCTTGATGAAACAGGAACAGGACTTGATCAAAGCGTGTTTGCGTCCATCGAAACAATTAAGGAGCTATATCAGCGGGCTAAGGAAAAGGGACTGAATTTTCTTGAGGGCACTGATCCTGAGGGCAGCATCTCATCCGTACTGATAAAGGTTAAGGATGGCTATAGTATAGAGAGGCTGATTACAGATATCCGCAGGAGCATGGATGGTGTTCAGATAATTAAGATGCAGGGATTAATCGGCAGCATTTCAAGGAGCCTTGGCAATTTCATCGGTTTTTTCAGACTGTTTGCAATTACTTTTTTAGTCATAACTCTCCTCATTTTATCTGTGGTCTTCTCAGCTACGGCAAATGAGCGAAAAAAAGAATTTGCTACTCTGCGCCTGCTGGGGGCCACAAGAAAAAGACTCGCAGCTATCCTGCTTTGGGAGGCGCTGTATATCAGCGGAACGGGAGGCGTAATTGGAACCGGCATGGCTGCTGCGATTGTATTTCCCTTTAATGTCTATATTGCAGACCGCATAGGCCAGCCTTACCTTATGCCCTCTCCCTTGCGGATAGCGGCTTTGCTGACAGGCTCATTAGTTACCGCAATAGCAGTAGGTCCTGTTGCGTCAGCCTATCTGGCAGTAAAGCTGTGCCGCCCCCAAACCTATCTTATCTTCAGGGAGGGTGAGTAAATGCTGCTGGAACTAACTAACCTGAGCAAGGAATATCCTTGTGGAGGTAAAAGCTTTTTTGCAGTGAGGGACGTGTGTCTATCACTTAATGCAGGCGATTTTGCCATAATCGCAGGCCGTTCAGGCAGCGGAAAAACCACCCTGCTAAGCCTTATAGGAGGATTGCTAATTCCCAGCTCAGGGAAGGTGGTATTTGATGGCTGCGATTTGATGGCTCTGTCAGACAGAAAGTTATCAGCCCTTCGTAACGAAAAGATTGGCTTTATACCTCAGGGATACAGTATTTTGTCAAACCTTACCGTACTGGATAATGTGCTGCTACCGTATTTTTTGCATAGACGCAGGGGGGATGCCGGGGACAGAGCTCTGGCTTTGCTTAAGGAGCTTGGTATAGCCCATCTGGCTAATGCTTATCCAAAGCAGTTATCAGGAGGAGAGCTCAGGAGGGTAGCAATAGCCAGGGCATTTATAAATAATCCAAAGCTATTGCTGGCAGATGAGCCCACCAACGACCTGGATACGGAAAGCGCCAGGTACGTAATGAGTCTTTTTAGTCGGGCTGCGGACGAAGGGATGGCGGTTTTATTGGTTACCCATGATCCTGATGTTATAGCCTATGGCTACCGAATCTATCAGATGAGGGATGGAAGGTTATTTTAACTTATTTTTTTAGACCATAAAACATATATTATATATATGATTTCAAGGCGAATTATACGAATTTACATATATTAAGGCAATAAGAATTATTCAGATAACACATAGCGATATATGAGTTGCTATCAAGATTTTTCGGAGGGGTATAAATGAGTAGATTATATGAATTTGATACCTTAAAGGTTCAGGGAGGATATAACTCAGCAGAGCATAATCATGCAGTTTCCGTACCTATTTATCAGACTGCTGCCTTTACTCTCGGTGACAGCTACCGGGCCACCTTCTGCGGCAGGCAGAATCTCTTCCTGGAGGATTTGTATGTTCGCGAGCCTTACCGGGGCAAGGGTATAGGAAAGGCTCTTATGAGAGCTTTGGCCAGGATTGCCCTACAGATGGGGGCACAGCGCCTGGACTGGTATGTACTTGAGGACAATGAATCCGCTGAGAGCTTTTACAGGAGGCTTGGAGCAGCACCCCTGCAGGATCGTCGTACATATCGAATGAGCGCGGAATTAATCGAATCTTTAGCGAATGGAGTGATAACTAATGTCAAAAATCAATTTATCCCTTCCGGAAGTTCAGATTAGGGAAATACGGATAAACTCGATAACCGGTTATCAGGGGGACGCAAAGGGTCTGGTTGAAGCCGGAGCTTCGGGACTTAAGGATAAGGAACGCTCCTTTAGCCAGTGTCTTGGCTGCGCCACCTCAAAGGCTGCCTGTATGACGGTGCTGATACAGGATGCAGCCGTAATCAGCCATGGGCCGGTTGGCTGTGCTTCCTGCCTGCATGAATTTGCATTTACCTACAGGGTCAATGCCCCATTGCGTGGCCTGGGCCGTCCTACACCCCGTCATATATTTACCACGAATTTAAAGGAAAAGGATACAGTCTACGGAGGGAATATCAAGCTGGCCAATACCATTCGTGAGGTATATGAACGTACACAGGCAAATGCCATCTTTGTGCTGACAACCTGCGCAGCGGGCATAATCGGTGATGATGTGGAAAGTGTCTGCAACGAGGCCGAAGAGGAATTGGGCATCCCGGTTGTGGCAATCTTTTGTGAGGGCTTCCGATCAAAGGTCTGGACCACTGGCTTTGATGCGGCTTACCATGGCATTGCCCGCAAGCTGATACAAAAGCCGAGGAAAAGGCGGGATGACATGATAAATGTTATTAATTTCTGGGGCAGCGATGTCTTTTCCGATTGGTTTGCGCCCTTTGGGGCAAAGCCAAATTACATTACCCCCTATTCCACAGTAAATGGTCTCAAATACGCCAGTGAAGCTGCAGCAACGGTCCAGGCCTGCTCCACGCTGGGTAGCTATCTTGGAGCTGTACTGGAACAGGATTTTGGTGTTCCTGAAATTCCTGCGGCACCTCCCTACGGCATTGCCCAAACCGACAGGTGGTTCAGAGCCTTGGGCAAAATCCTCGGGAAGGAAGATATCGCTGAGAAAGTAATTGCAGAAAAGAAGGAAAAGTATCTGCCGAAAATAGAAGAGCTTCGCAAAAAGCTTCAGGGGAAAACAGCTTATGTTACAGCAGGTGCGGCGCACGGGCATGCCTTGCTGGATGTGCTGGGCGAGCTGGGAATAAAGGCAATAGGTGCCGCTATATTCCACCACGACCCTATATATGACAGCGGCCGCATGGAAAACGACCAGCTGGCGCAGAGGGTTGCCGACTATGGTAATGTAGCCAACTATAATGTCTGCAACAAGCAGGAGTTTGAACTTGTCAATGCCTTAAACCGTATCAGGCCGGATCTGCTTCTTGCCAGACATGGAGGTATGACCCTTTGGGGAGCAAAACTGGGCATTCCGTCTCTGCTGGTGGGTGACGAGCACTACTCCATGGGATATGAAGGACTGGTTAATTACGGCGAACGGATACTGGAGGTGTTGGAAAATGATGAATTTGTTAAGAACCTGCAGAAACACGCTATTAATCCATATACCAAATGGTGGTTGGAGCAGGCACCGGATTATTTCCTGAAAGGAGGCGTATAAAAAATGAGCAAATCGGGGCTGATTGAGCAGGAACGCTATACCTGCGCGATAGGCGCAATGCAAAGCGTGGTGGCAATCCCACGGGCTGTACCGATTCTTCATTCCGGCCCGGGCTGCGGTGAAATGATTGCAGGATTCTTTGAACGGTCTACCGGATATGCAGGCGGCTGCACCTCCCCCTGCACGAACTTTACCGAGAAGGAAGTGGTCTTTGGCGGCATAAACAGGCTGAGGGAGATTATTAAGAACACCTATAAGGTACTGGATACTGATTTGCAGGTGGTCATGACCGGCTGCACCGCAGGTATCGTAGGAGATGATGTTGACAGTCTGGTGGCTGAATTTGCAGCGGAGGGAAAACCGATTGTGTCGGTGGAAACAGCAGGCTTTAAGGCCAATAATTTTGAAGCCCACAGCCTGGTGGTCAATGCAATAATCGATCAGTATGTAAGCCGTTTTGAAAATGAATATGAATTCAAATCAGAGAAAAACACCGTGAATTTGATCGCCTCCATTCCTTATCAGGATCCTTTCTGGAAGGGAAATCTGGCTGAATACAAGAGATTGCTGGCAGGCCTGGGCCTTAAGGCAAATGTCCTGTTTGGCCCCAATTGTGGCGGAGTAAAGGAGTGGCAGACTATACCCGCTGCAGGCTTTAATGTACTTGTTTCACCCTGGTACGGCAAGCCGATAGCAGATAATCTTAAGGACAGATACGGGCAGGAATATACCTGGTTCCATCATATTCCCATCGGGGCAAATGAAACGACCGAGTTTTTAAACCAGGTACTGGACTTTGCCCTTTCCCAGGGGGCAGAAATTGATGAAGCGGCGGCACGTGCCTTTATCAAGCATGAGTCTGATGCCTATTATGAGGAAATAGATAATCTGGCGACCTTTTTGCTGGAATTCAGATACGGACTTCCCAACCATGCCCATATTTTGCATGACGCAGGCTACGTGGTTGCCTTATCCAAATTCCTGCTGCATGAGGTAGGAATTGTACCCAAGGAGCAATTCGTTACCGACGGTACACCGGAGAAATTCCAGGATGCAATCCGGGCCGATTTGCAAAGCACCAGCAATAAAAAGGAAATTCCCGTATACTTTGAGCCGGATGCAGGGAGGGCTCATCAGATCCTAAGGGAAATCCGCCATAAGGGCAGGGGCCTGATCATCGGCTCCGGCTGGGATAAGGAACTGGCAAAGGAAAAGGACTATGATTTTCTATCAGCCGCCGTACCAAGCCCATACCGTTTGGTGCTGACAACAAACTATGCAGGCTTTAGCGGAGGCCTTCGGGTTATAGAGGACATTTACCATCTGGTTCTTTCAACCTATGCGTGAAGGAGGTGTACCTTTGAAATACCGCGTAGGCTTTGCCAGCATCAGCGGGATAGTTGTTGATGAACACTTTGGCTCCGCAAGGTACTGGCAAGTTTATGATTTGGATACGGAGGCTCATTTTGTAGAGACCCGCAAGACAGCTGCCAAATGTCAGGGTCATTGCGAAGGTGGATTTGAGCACCTGCTGGCTGTGCTGAATGATTGTGACGCCATATTTGTACTGAGAATAGGCGAGACTGCCGCTGCTTACATGATCGAGAAAGGCAAGAGAGTTTTTGAAGCATATGGCAGGATAGATGATATCAACGCACAGCTGATTAACGGCAGACTGCTTGAGGAAACCGGCTGAAGGAGGTGCGGCTGTGGCAGCAGCATTTGAAGATTTAAAAAAGGCTCATCCCTGCTTTTCGCTGGGAGCCAAAAGCAATAAGGGACGTATACATTTGCCGGTATCCCCTGGCTGCAATATCTTCTGCAGCTTCTGCAAGCGTGATATTAATGATGCCGATAACCGTCCCGGAGTATCAAGGGGGATTATCAGTCCGCAGGAAGCAGTGGAGCTGGTTAAAAGGGCAATAGAGCTGTGCCCTGATATAACAGTGGCGGGAGTAGCCGGACCGGGCGACAGCCTTGCAACACCCTATGCTCTTGAAAGCTTTCGTCTGATAAAAAAGGAATTTCCCCATATTATCAAATGCATGAGTACCAACGGCCTTTTGCTGCCGGATTATGCTGATGAAATTATAGATGTAGGCATTGACAGCCTTACGGTCACGGTAAATGCCGTTGATCCGGAGATAGAGGCCAGAATATGTGAGGGTATAGTCTATCACGGCAAGCGATATGAGGGCGCCCGGGCGGCAGCTATTCTTATAGAAAATCAGCTGGAGGGCATAAGAATGGTTGCCCGGGCAGGTACAACGATAAAGGTCAATAGCGTCCTGATTCCTGAAATAAATGCGGATCATGTGGTGGAGGTGGCAAAAACCGTTGCTGAAAATGGTGCAAAAATATTTAACATAATCCCGCTAATTCCCCAGCATAAGCTTAGCTGGTGCAGCGCGCCCGGCTGTGAGCTGATTAGCCGGGTAAGGTCTGAAGCGCAAAAGTATATCAGTGTCTTCAGGCACTGCCAGCGATGTCGGGCGGATGCGGCAGGAATACCCGGAGGGCTTGATGTATCCGGACAGCTTTATATTCGCCCGGTAAGGCTGGAAAATACCTTTTCCCATGGATAAGAATTATACGCTAAATTTTTAAATCAATTAGCTTCAAACAGATGAAGAAAAAGCAGCGACCTTTTAGCAAATTAGTAGATACAGCCTGAATAAGAGACTGTAGCGCCGGATGGAGCGCTTTCTGATATATGTCAATAAAAGGAGGTGGTTTGGTATGTCAGGCGACTGTGATATGAGCGATATGTGCGATATGTCCGATATGCCACGAGTTAATGAAACTAATTTATCAGGAGGAAAAGTCATATGTCTACGAATTCAACAAGTATCAGCTATCGGTTTGATACACAGAGATTGCGGGCCGGCTATGAGCCAAAGGATCACAACTATGCCGTATCCCCGCCGATTTATCAAACCACATCCTTTGATTTTCGTGATGTAGAACACGCCAAGGCATTATTTGGCCTGCGTCAGCTTGGCAATCTGTATACCCGGGTGGGAAATCCGACGGTTGCCGTACTGGAGCAGAGGGTTGCGGCCCTGGACGGGGCGGCGTCAGCGATAGCTCTTGCTTCGGGTATGGCGGCTATCAGCTATACCCTGCTTAATATAGCTGAAGGCGGAGGCCGTATACTTACATCTCCATATCTCTATGGAGGAAGCGCAGACAGCTTCAAAAAGCTCTATCCCAAATTCGGTATCAAATTTGATATAGCTAAAAATATTGAAAATCCAAAGAAGCTGCATGAGGAAATCACGCCTGATACAAAAGCCATTTATGTTGAAAGTATCAGCAATCCCAGTGCGGTTTTGCTGGACATTGATGCAATAGCCGAGGTAGCCCATGAGCATGGCATACCACTGGTTGTGGACAATACGGTAGCAACTCCATATCTGTATAATCCCATTGCCCATGGCGCCGATATTGTGGTTTACTCGGCCACCAAAGGGCTGAGCGGTCACGGAAATGTAATTGCCGGTCTGGTGCTGGAAAGCGGCAAATTCAACTGGCAGACGGAAAAGTTCCCCCAGTTTTCAGAAAAATATTACACTCTGCGTGATATTAACGAAAACTGGCGCAGCTTTCCTGAGGTATTTCCACAGGCTCCCTTTACCGGCAGGATACGCTTTAACTATCTCAATTATTTCGGGGCTGCCCTGTCTCCATTTGATGCCTATCTTGTTCTGATTGGGCTGGAAACCCTGTCCGAGCGTATAGCCAAGCAGGTGAAAAATGCAACAGCATTGGCACAGTACCTCAAGAACCATAAGGCTGTGGAATGGGTCAGATACCCGGGACTTGAGGACAGTCCATATCATGAGCTGGCAAAGAGGGATTTCAAAAACGGTACAGGAGGAATTCTTTCCTTTGGCTTTAAGGGAACAACAGAGCAAAGAGAAACCTTCCTGAACTCAGTAAGACTCTTTCATTATCATGTAAATATCGGAGATGCCCGCAGCCTGATAGTCAACTCTCCCCAGACCACCCATGGAGAGCTGGAGCCTGAGGAGAAACTTCTTGCCGATATTCCTGAAAATCTGATCAGGATTAGCGCAGGGCTGGAGGATATCCAGGATTTGATTGCCGATTTGGAGCAGGCATTTAATAAGGCTTTATCTGAATAAATGTAAAGGAGTGTTTTATATCATGAAGTATATAAGAAAATTTATAAGAATAATAGCGATATTATCCGTCATGGTAGGCCTGATGGCTGCCTGCGGCAAAAAGGAAGTAAACAAGGCAACTAATACAGGAAGTCAAAGCAGCAGTCAGAACAGCAGTCAAAGCAGCAGCCAGAGCAAGGATAAGGCTGGCAGCACATCTGGCGAATATAAATACGGTAAAATTGATATACCCGGCAAGGATGGCGCTCTTTGCGGAGCTCCCATCTACATAGCATATGAAAAAGGCTTCTTTGCGGAGCAGGGATTTGATGTGAATTTGATTTCTGCGGACTTTGAGACCCGTAAAATCGGCCTGAACAACGGTACCATACCGATTGTAAACGGGGACTTTCAGTTTTTCCCTTCTATTGAAAACGGTGTGAAGGTAAAGGTGGTGGATGGTCTGCACTTTGGCTGCATCAAGCTGATAGTTCCGAAGGATTCACCGATACAGAGTGTTCAGGATCTGAAGGGAAAAAGAATAAGTGTTGATGAAATAGGCGGAACCCCCCATCAGGTGGCAAGCGTATGGCTGGAAAAGAACGGCATCAGCGCAAAGCAGGAGGATGGAGAGGTAACCTTCCTTCCCTTCTCTGATGGCAATCTGGCAGTGGAGGCTCTGAACAAGGGTGAGGTTGATGTGGCGGCTCTTTGGGATCCCTTTGGCTCTGTTCAGGAAAAGACCGGTAAATACCGTGTAATTCTTGACATTTCCAAGGATGAGCCCTTTGCGGGAAAATACTGCTGCTTCCTTTATGCATCCGAAAAGCTGCTGAAGGAAAGCCCTGAAAAGGTTGCAGCTCTGCTGCGGGCATATCGGGCGGCACAGGATTGGATATCAAAGAATCCTGAGGAGGCTGTTGACATAATTATTAACGGCAAATACGCCCAGATAGAAGACAGGGAGCTGGCAATAGAGCTTATTAAGAGCTATCAGTATCCGTCCTATTCTGACAGGGAAGAGGTACCGGACAGAGTACAGGAAAATGTCCTTTATTTTGCCGAGCAGCTTTATCAAATCGGATATTTACAGACCGAGCCGGCTGCCTTCACAGAGAGCTCATACAGCGAGGTGGACATTAACCTGGGCTTAAATTAGAAAGCTTTATCAATAGTATTAGTTCGCCCGGCGAGTTAGCCGGGCGGCTATCAAAAAGTTACAGGAGGCTATTACTATGCGCAATCTGGTAAAAGCATACCTGCCTGCAGTTGCGATCTTTAAGGTCAAACAGGAGTACAGAGGAGAAAAAATTGCCTCAGGCAGGGAATGGGCCGCAAATTTTATTTTTACCCTAAGCGGATTTATAGCGGCTTTAGCCACCAATATTTTTGTTAAGCAGATAGCGGATGTGGAGATAAAGCAGTACAATGCCGGCCCGTTTTTGCTCACCTTTAACAGTCTCTACCGTCTGGTACTGCTGGCGATTATACTGTTTTATGCAGCCGTTGGCATATTTTCATATTTTGACCCCGGCAGAAGGACAAAATTTATCAGCCGAGCCCCTTTCCGTTTTGCGGTAGGTATTGGCCTTGCTGTCTGGGATATACTGGGCACAAAGCTTTTGCTGCTGCCTCAGCCCTTTTTCCCGGGACCGGCAAAGATCCTTGAGGCCTTTCTTATCGAATCGGGCTTTATATACGAAAATATGCTTTATTCATTAAGGCTTTTTTTCGTTGGCTTTACCCTGGGTGTAATATTTGGTGTTGGTACCGGAATTTTAATTGGCTGGTTTCCGAAGGTTTATTATTGGGTTTATCCTGTGCTGAAGCTTACAGGCGTTATTCCTGCGGTGGCCTGGATGCCCTTTGCCCTGACGCTCTTTCCGACACCCTTTTCTGCAGCGGCATTTTTGATAGTGATATGCGCCTGGTTTTCCATAGCGGCTCTCACCGCCCAGGGTATACAGTCTACTCCCAAATGGCAGTTTGAGGTGGCAAAAACCCTTGGAGCAAAAACACCCTACCTGGTATTTCGGGTTGCAGTTCCCCATGCCATGCCCCAGATATTTACAGGTATTTCAAATGCCAATGGATTTGCCTTTACTACACTTGTTATGGCGGAGATGATGGGGCAGCCTGGAGGATTAGGCTATTACATTAATTTAAGCAAGGTCTGGTCGGCCTATTATAAGGTATATGCCTCAATCCTGGTGATGGCTGTGATTTTCAGTATAATCATGAAAATAATCGGATTTATAAGAGCATATATGCTTCGCTGGCAGAAAGGATGGGTGAAGGAATGAGCAGGAATTTAACTGTCGGGGATATTATTCTGCGGATTGAAAATGTCAGCCGTACATATTACGACAACTGCGACAATCAGGTGGAGGCCCTCAGCAATATTAATCTTAATGTTTACCGGGGAGAGTTTCTGTCTATAATCGGCTCATCCGGCTGTGGCAAAACCACTCTGCTGCGGCTGATTGCAGGACTTGATAAACCGGAGAGTGGAAGCCTTACTCTTGACGGGGTTCAAATAACAGGACCGGATCCTGAGCGGGGCTATGTTTTTCAGCATGGAGGCCTGTTTCAGTGGCTGACAGTTGAAAAGAATATTGCCACCGGCCTTAAGGCCCGTCACATATACAGGGAAAACAAGGAGAAGGTAAAGCATTTTATAGAGCTGATCGGCTTAAACGGTTTTGAAAAGGCCTTTCCCCATCAGATTAGCGGCGGTATGGCGCAGCGGGTGGCAATTGCTCGGGCCCTGATTAATAATCCCAAGCTCTTGCTCTTGGATGAGCCGATGGGGGCGCTGGATTCCTTTACCCGTGCGGATATACAGGATAAATTACTGCAGCTGCACAGGGAAAATAATACAACTATGATTTTGGTAACCCATGATGTGGATGAGGCCATTTATCTATCCGACCGGATTGTTATTATGACACCCCGGCCCGGTAAAATCAGCGAAATTATGGAGATTAGGCTTCCGCATCCAAGACACCGCGGAGGAAGCGAATTTCTTTCCATCAGAAGGAGTATTCTGGAGAAATTACAGCTGGCGAGCGCAATGCCGCAGCCTGAGTATAATATATGACTTTGGAGGATTGGTATATGAGCAGTAACGGTAAAGAAATCAGACAAATTGCCATCTACGGTAAAGGCGGTATCGGAAAATCCACAACCACCCAAAACCTTACAGCCGGACTTGCGGAAAGAGGGAAAAAGGTTATGGTGGTAGGCTGTGATCCGAAGGCGGATTCCACCAGGCTTCTTCTTGGGACCCTGGCACAACGCACTGTACTTGATACCATCAGGGAAACCGGTGAGGATGTTTCCCTTGACAGCATTATGCGGACCGGCTTTGGCGGAATAAGGTGTGTGGAATCCGGAGGGCCGGAGCCGGGTGTAGGCTGTGCCGGAAGGGGCATAATCACATCCATCAGCCTGCTGGAGCAACTGGGTGCCTATACCGAGGATCTGGATTATGTATTTTATGATGTTCTCGGAGATGTTGTATGCGGCGGCTTTGCCATGCCGATACGTGAAGGCAAGGCAAAGGAAATATACATCGTAGCCAGCGGTGAGATGATGGCCTTGTATGCTGCCAACAATATCGCCAAGGGAATAGCCAAGTTTGCACAAAAAGGCGGTGTGCGACTGGGCGGCATTATCTGCAACAGCCGCAATGTAGACAGGGAAATTGACCTGCTTCGGGCCTTCTGTGCAGAGCTGGGAACCCAGCTGATTTACTTTGTTCCACGGGACAATGTGGTGCAGAGGGCTGAAATTAACCGCAAGACGGTCATAGAATATGCCCCCCGGTCCAGGCAGGCCGACGAATACAGACAACTGGCCAAGGCGATTGATGAGAATACCTATTTTACAATTCCAAAACCAATGAGCCAGGAACGGCTTGAACAAATTTTGCTGGAATATGGTCTTATGGAATCTCTGCAGGATAATTACAATATTTAATTACAGGCGGTTGACAGTTATGTTGACCGCTTTATTTATTCATAAAAAAGCATACCTTCACATTTTTTAGAGCTAAAACAGCAATTTTGTCATATAAATAAGCAATATGATGTTAGATATAAGTCTAAATATGAAATATAATTTTATTATAATCCAGATAAATTGGCCTAACTTAATCTAATATCCTTTATTGTGTAAATAACGGCAAGAGAAAGGGAGAGAAGAACATGGAATTATGCAGTTTTGCAAAATATGATGATTATGCACTTTTGGAAACAACAAAGGGCAGGCTTAAACTGGAGCCCTTCAGTGACAGTGTTGTAAGGATTGTATACACACAGGAGGAAAGCTTCAGCGATAAAAAAAGCCTGATGGTATTGCCGGAAGCAAAATCCGCTGTATTCTGGCGGCTTGATGATTGTGGTGATTATCTGGAGCTCGCTACAGACAGGCTCAAAATCAGGATAAGCAAAAAAAGCTGTGCCTTTTCGTACTATGATTCAAATGGCAGGCTGCTTGTTAGGGAACCGGAGGACGGCGGTAAATATCTGTCCAGGATTGATGTCTATAAATATATCTATGATAAAGAGCATGAGGTTAAGACCTTTCAGAGTGTAGACGGGCTCAGGACGGATGTCACCGGTGCGGAGCGCATCAAGGACAGGACTGCCTATCATACAAAGCTTATGTTTGAATGGAGTGAAGGCGAGGCCCTATACGGTTTAGGTTCCCATGAGGAAGGGATTATGAATTTGCGAGGCAGCCATCAGTATCTCTATCAGCAGAATATGAAGGCTGTGGTTCCAATGCTTTTATCCACCCGGGGTTATGGAATATTGCTTGATACATATTCCCTTGCTATTTTCAGGGATGATATATATGGCTCCTATTTATGGACGGATACGGATGACGAGATGGATTATTATTTTATATATGGGCCTGGATTTGACGATATAATCGGCAGCTACCGCAAGCTTACAGGCAAGGCGCCCATGTTTCCGAAATGGGCTTATGGCTATATACAGTCAAAGGAACGCTATACATCTCAGGAGGAGCTGATATCGACAGTCAGGGAGTTTCGTAACAGAAGGATTCCTATGGACTTAATCGTACTGGACTGGAAGAGCTGGCCTGAAAACCTGTGGGGGCAGAAGAGCTTTGACCCTGAAAGATTTCCGGACCCTGAAAGGATGATGGAACAAATCCATCAGCTTAATGCAAGGCTTATGATATCTATCTGGCCCAATATGGCTGAAGGCGGAGCCAACCATAAAGAAATGCTGGATAAAGGGTTTTTGCTGGGCAACAAGTCAACCTATGATGCCTTCAATGAAAAGGCCAGAGAGCTATACTGGAAGCAGGCATATGAGGGTCTGTTCTCCAAGGGGATAGACGCATGGTGGTGCGACTGCACAGAACCCTTTGAAGCGGATTGGAAGGGAGAGAACAAGCCTGAGCCGGAGGAGAGACTGTTAATAAATACTGAGGAAGCTAAGAAATATCTTGATCCGGAATATATCAATGCCTATTCCCTGCTTCATTCAAAGGGGATTTATGAAGGACAGAGAAAAAGCGGCACAGAAAAAAGGGTTGTCAACCTGACGAGGTCATCCTATGCAGGTCAACACAGATATGCCACAATTACCTGGTCCGGGGATATAGCAGCCGGCTGGGATACACTTAAAAAGCAGATACCTGCCGGACTCAACTTTACAGTAACAGGGGAGCCCTACTGGACTCTTGACATAGGAGCATTTTTTGTTGCAAAAAAAGACTTCGCCTGGTTCTGGAACGGTAATTACAATGATGGCTGCAATGACCTTGGCTATAGGGAGCTTTTTGTAAGGTGGTTCCAGTATGGTGCCTTTTTACCCATCTTCCGTGCCCATGGAACCGATACCCCTCGTGAGCCCTGGAGGTTCGGAGAAGAAGGTACTCCCTTTTACGATACTTTGATTAAATTTATAAATCTGCGTTACAGGCTGCTTCCCTATATATACTCTCTTGCAGGCATGGTGACCCATGAAAACTATACGATGCTGCGAGCTCTGGCCTTTGATTTTATACAGGATGAAAAAACCTATGACATCAAGGATCAGTATATGTTTGGCCCGGCGTTTCTGGTTAATCCCGTTACGGAGCCTATGTATTATGAATGCAACTCAAAGGAGCTGTCAGGCATCAAAAAAAGTCGCATGGTATATTTGCCTGCCGGCTGCAGCTGGTATGATTTCTGGACCAACGAAGTTTATGAGGGCGGAAAAATTATCGAGGCCGATGCTCCGATAGATATTATGCCTTTATTTGTAAAAAGCGGCTCAATTCTGCCGATGGGGCCTTTTGTACAGCATTCCGGAGAAAAAAAGGATGCTCCCATTGAGCTTCGGATTTACAGGGGAGCATGCGGCAGCTTCGTTCTTTATGAGGATGAAGGGGATAATTATAATTATGAAACAGGTGCCTATACTAAAATAAAAATTGAATGGGATGATGCTAATGGCATACTGACCATACACGAACGGGAGGGCAGCTATCCCGGTATATTACAGAAGAGAATGTTTAATCTGGTCCTTGTCTCGCCCAATAAAGGCAAAGGGCTGGAATGTGAAGAAAATCCGGATGCAGTTGTTGAATATAATGGAGAAAGAGTTGAAATTTCTTTTAACCAATAAAATCCTGCGGGCTTTATTACGAAATTTGATGAATCACCTTGTTTTATTCGCAAATTGATGTACAATAATTTAATAAGGATACACATGTCATCTCATCAATTTGCGAATGATAAAGGGGGATGTGTATGGAAGCCGATGTGACGAAAGAGGAAATTTTACAGGCTTTTGAGATGGTTCTTCCCTATCTTCAGTATTTTTTTGACGATGATATTTCCGTGGCATTAACGGATACAAGATCATTTATAAAAAATCTGTCCTGTAAAAGCCTGCAGCTTAGATCTGATCCCGGAGATCCGATTCCTGAAGGGGGAGCTGCTGCCGTTGCAATCAGAACCGGTGAGGTGGTGGTAAAGGATGTGCCCAAGGAGATATACGGGGCTCCCTTCAGATCCTATGCGGTTCCCCTTAAAAATGACAAAGGTGAAATAGTGGGCTCCGTATTGGTGGCCAAAAATCAGGAGCGCAGCAAAAAGCTGTACAGTATAGCTCAGAATCTGGCGGTATCATTTGGTGAGATAAGCAAGGCACTTAATGAAATGAGTAATGATATTCAGAAGCTGGCGGAAATGACCTCCGATATTGTTAAGAAGTCCAAAAAAGCTTCTGAATATGCATATAACACTAATGAAATCGTCAGCTTTATCAAAAAGGTGGCTTCACGGACCAACCTGCTGGGACTGAATGCGTCTATTGAGGCTGCCAGGGCAGGTGAAGCCGGTAAAGGCTTTAATGTGGTAGCTGAGGAAATCAGAAAAATGTCAATAAATACAACCGAATCCGCCAACAAGATAAACGTTATCCTTAATAATATTCAGGAATCAACGGATGAAATATCAAGAGACATAAACGAGTCCAATGATATTTTCCAGAGTCAGATGGCTATTCTTGAGGAGATATCGGCATCCATGACGGAATTGTATAATACTGTAAAAACCCTTGAGGAGATGTCGGAACGCATTTAACCCGGTATACTGCACATGCAGAATTATAATTTAACTATAGTTAATCAGGAGGTAAGATAATGAATGTATAATGATTATTTAGGAAAGGATATTCCCAAGCTGGGATTTGGACTTATGCGTCTGCCCATGAAGGGATCCGAGATAGACATGGAGCAGACCAAGGCTATGGTAGATCGCTTCATGGAGGCGGGATTTACATATTTTGATACCGCATATGCATATATTAACGGCCAATCTGAGGTCGCAGTAAAGGAAGCTATAGTAAAACGCTATCCCAGAGAAGCCTTCCAGATAGCTACCAAGCTTCCCACCTGGCTGGTGAAGAAGCCGGAGGATTGCGGGAAGCTTCTTGATACCCAGCTTGAGCGTACCGGTGCCGGCTATTTTGATTTTTATCTGCTGCATGCCCTGAATAAGGATAATGCAAAGAAAATGGAGGAGCTGGGAGCATGGGAATTTGGCGTAAAAATGAAGGAGAAGGGCTTAATTAAGCATTTTGGCTTCTCCTTCCATGACAAGGCTGAAAATCTTGACTGGATACTGAGCAGACATCCCGAGGCGGAGTTTGTCCAGCTTCAGATTAACTATATTGACTGGGACAGCGATGATGTTCAGGCCAGACAGTGCTATGAGGTGGCAGAAAAATATAATAAGCCAATAATAATTATGGAGCCGGTAAAGGGTGGTTCCCTTGCGGTAATGAGACCGGAAGTTCAGAAGATCTTCAAGCAGGCAAGGCCTGATTTGTCGGTGGCAAGCTGGGCTATAAGGTATGCAGCCTCCCTGGATGGTGTTATAACAGTTCTCAGCGGGATGTCCAACATAGAGCAGATGGAGGACAACATAAGCTACATGAAAGACTTTAAGCCTTTGAATGATGAAGAAAGAGAAATTATCAATCAGGCCATTCTCGAGCTGAAGAAAGTACCTCTGATACCTTGTACAGCCTGCAGGTATTGTGTCGACGATTGTCCTCAGAAGGTGGCCATACCTGAGATATTCCGCAGCTATAATGACTATAAGCTGTATAACAATCTGGAGGGTACAAAGGGCCATTACAGATGGGTAACCGGTGGAAAGGGCAAGGCTTCTGATTGCATTGGCTGCGCCTCCTGCGAAAGTCACTGTCCGCAGCATATAAGAATTATTGAAACCCTGCAGGAGATTGCTGGAGTCCTGGAATAAAACAGTAAACAAAAGCAAATGATTATTTTTATTCAGATTAAGCTTTATCTTTAGCATAAATCCTGTTAAAATAATGGACGGCATTGGGGATTTAACCAGTTTGTAGCCGTCCATTTATTATGGTATTTGTTCTGAGAGGGAATGGAATATATGCAAATCTTCACAGAATAAACATAAAATCCGGTATTTTGTGCGATGCGGATGTAAAAACGGAGAAAAGATCTAATTCATATCTTTTAAATATTTGCTTTTAATGATATACTGTAATACAAGGATTTAACCAAAGCTACCGCTAAAGGTGCTGGCTTTTGTCCGGATTAAGGGCAACAGGCCGTCGCTTGCTTGGCGGGTCGTATTGATTTGTTTATAAAGGGCTTTTTATATGGTGGTATAGATGAATAAAAAGATGAAGCTGAACGGCATCTTAAGGGTATACTTGCTATGGCCTGTCATACTTACTTCAATACTTTTGTGCATGAATTTAAGTATATATCTTATTAACAAAAGGGCAGGCTTGGTAATGACCTCCTATATAGGGGTTTATTTTATTCTGTCCATGATAATCTATTTGTCCAAACGCAACAAAATCAATGCGGAGCTTGTAAGATTTGCAATGGATTACGGACAGGTTCAGAAAAGACTTCTTAAGGAGCTGCATCTACCTTATGCTGTTATAGACATTGATGGCAGGCTCTTGTGGGGCAACGACGAATTCATGGATATTATACATGAAAAGAAGTCCGCAAGGCGTTCAATCAGCAATATAATACCTGAACTGACGCCTGATGTATTGCCGACAGGAGCAAAGGACGAAACCCTTCATATAGCTTTAAATGACCGCAACTATATGGTGCTGCTGCGCAAGGTTCTGGTGCCCGATTTTGATGATGCAAACTGGAAATTTGCCTATACGGAAAAGGCCTGGCAGGGCAGAAATGCTCTTATAGCGGTTTATTTGTATGATGAAACCGAAATTATTGCCCTGCAGAAGGAAAACAAGGAACAGAAGCTGGTAACCGGTCTTTTGTATATTGATAATTATGAGGAAGCACTTGAAAGTATAGACGAGGTAAGACGCTCCCTGCTGGTGGCCCTTGTTGACAGGAAAATCAACAAGTATATGCAGGCTATTGACGCAATTATCAAAAAGCTGGAAAAGGACAAGTATCTGTTCATATTCCAGCAAAAAAATCTCCCTGTTTTACAGGCAAATAAGTTCTCCATACTGGAAGAGGTACGGAATGTCAATATCGGCAATGATATGTCGGTAACCATAAGTATCGGCCTGGGAGTAAATGCTGATTCGTTGATCAGCAGCTATGAATATGCCAGAGCTGCCATTGATTTGGCACTGGGCAGAGGCGGAGATCAGGCAGTGGTTAAGGATGGGGATAAAATATCCTACTACGGCGGCAAGAGCATAACGGTGGAGAAGAATACCAGGGTAAAGGCCCGTGTAAAGGCCCATGCCTTCAGGGAATTTATAGAGGCCAAGGACAAGGTTGTAATAATGGGCCATAAGCTGGGAGATGTAGACTCCTTCGGCGCCGCCATAGGCATTTACCGGATAGCTAAATATTTCAATAAAAAGGCCCACATTATCATCAATGACATAACCTCCTCCCTAAGACCGCTGATGAATACCTTTGTAGGCAATCCTGATTATGAGGAGGATATGTTCTTAAATAATGACAAGGCTATGGGAGTGGTGGATGCCAGCACCCTCCTGGTGATTGTGGATGTAAACCGCAAATCCTATCTTGAATGTGCCGCCCTGACAGATTACACCAAGACAATAGTAATATTTGACCACCACAGGCAGACTAATGAGGCTATTGAAAATGCGGTGCTTTCATATATTGAGCCTTATGCCTCCTCCACCTGTGAGATGGTGGCGGAAATCATGCAATATATCGGAGGCAACCTTAAGCTTAAACCTCTGGAGGCTGATGCCTTGTATGCAGGAATAATGATTGACACCAACAATTTCCTTACCAAGGCGGGAGTCAGGACCTTTGAGGCAGCCGCATATCTGCGCAGGTGCGGTGCGGACATTACCAGGATAAGAAAGTATTTCCGTGGCGAGATGGAGGATTTCAAAACCAAAGCCGATGCCATCAGCAATACGGAAATTTATTTAAATCATTTTGCTATATCGGTTTGTGCCAGCTCAAAATCTGACAGCCCGACTATTCTGGGCGCCCAGGTTGCCAATGAGCTTCTTAATATTAATAATATCAAAGCAACCTTCGTATTGACCGAATATAATAATGTAATATATATCAGCGCCAGATCCATTGATGAGGTTAATGTTCAAATAATCATGGAGAAGCTGGGAGGAGGAGGACATTTAAGTGTGGCCGGTGCCCAGCTGGCAAATACAACTGTTGATGAAGCAGTTGAAAGGCTTAAGCTTACATTATTAAAGATGCGAGAAGAAGGCGAATTGTAAAGGAGAGATTCAGTATGGAAATTATTCTGTTGCAGGATGTAAAAAGCTTAGGTAAAAAAGGTGATATAGTAAAGGTTAATGATGGTTATGCAAGAAACTACTTACTGCCCAAAAAGCTTGGTGTTGAGGCCACCAAGCAAAACCTGTATGAGCTTAATCAGCAGAAGGCTGCTGAAGAAAAAAGACAGAGGGAGCTGCTTGAGGAAGCAAAAAATCTGGCAAAAAGACTTGAAGAGCTAAATGTTAAGCTTGGTATTAAGGCAGGTGAAGGCGGAAAGACCTTCGGTTCGGTTTCTTCAAAGGAAATAGCAGGTGCCATTAAGGAGCAGTTTGGTATAGATATTGACAAGAAAAAGCTGGTTTTAGCGGATCCCATCAAGCAGGTGGGCTCATATACCATAGCGGTAAAGCTGCATCCGCAGGTTACAGCCCAGCTTAAGCTGACTGTTGAGGCTGTGTAGTTATAATTAAATTCTTGTGCTGCTGGCATTATCAAGCTTCGGTGCAGATCACCCTTGTGGTATTGACCGGCAGCTTGCATTTTGTCGCTGAATTTTACTTGTGGTATCAGCTTGAGATTTGGTATTGGCCTGCCGGAGAAAGATTGTGGCAGGCTGATTTGTACTTAGGCATAACAGCGGATAATGCCTGTATGGATGAATATCGGCAAAATCGGCCGTTAGAATGGAGATTAGTATGGATGAGGCGTTTATAAAGAGAGTACTTCCGCACAGTCAGGAAGCGGAGCAATCCGTAATCGGATCTATGATTATGGACCGGGAAGCGATCGTTGCGGCTTCTGAAATAATAACCGGTGAGGATTTTTATGAAAAACAGTACGGCATCCTATTCGATAATATGGTGGAGCTGTTTAACGAAGGCAAGCCTGTTGACCTGGTTACCCTTCAAAACCGCCTGAAGGAGAAGGACGTACCTCCTCAGCTGTGCAGCCTGGAGTTTATAAGGGACTTGGTTGACTTGGTGCCTACCTCAGCCAATGTCAAATACTATGCCCAGATTGTAAAGGAAAAGTCGATTCTCAGACGGCTGATAAAGGTGGCGGAGGAGGTGGCCAACGACTGCTACCTTGACAAGGAAAAGCTGGATGTTATCCTGGAAAAGACTGAAAAGCAGGTTTTCAACATAGTGCAGAACAGGGGAAGCAAGGAAATTGTTGACATAAAGGAAGCGGTACTCAGAACCATCGACAGCATAGAAGCGGCAGCCAAAAAGCAGGGCAGCGTAACCGGCGTAGCCACCGGCTTTTATGATCTGGATTATAAGACGGCAGGCCTGCAGCCATCCGATCTGATCCTGATTGCAGCAAGACCTTCCATGGGCAAGACCGCATTTGTGCTAAATATAGCCGAATATGTCGCTGTCAAGTGTAATATCCCTACAGTCATATTCAGCCTGGAAATGTCCCAGGATCAGCTTGTAAAAAGAATGCTGGCCATGCATTCAAGGGTTAATTCCCAGGCAATTCGTACCGGTACGCTGACACCGGAGGATTGGGCCAATCTTATGGAAAGTGCCCGTATAATCGGCAATTCCAGCCTGATAATAGACGATACCTCGGCCATCTCCATCAGCGAGCTGCGTTCCAAGTGCAGAAAGCTTAAGCTTGAGAAAAATATTGGACTTATTATAATAGATTATTTGCAGCTGATGACAAGCAACAAAAAAACCGAGTCAAGACAGCAGGAAATATCGGAGATATCAAGATCACTCAAGGCACTGGCAAGGGAGATTAATGTACCTGTTGTCGCCCTGTCACAGCTGAGCCGGGCTGTCGAGCAGCGGCCTGATAAAAGACCCATGCTGTCCGACCTCAGAGAGTCTGGAGCAATAGAGCAGGACGCCGACGTGGTTATGTTTATTTATAGGGATGAGTATTACAATAAGGACACCGAGGAGCCGGGGGTGGCAGAGATCATCATAGGTAAGCAGAGAAATGGTCCTACAGGTACCGTAAAGCTGGCATATCTGAGCGAGTTCACAAAGTTTGTTAACCTTGAAAGATGAAGCTGTGATGCCAGAGCTGTCCATGTAGTCTTACATATTTGTGGATGCCGGATTATACCGGGTCATTGTGCATTACAGTCTTTATTAGCTGGCTAATCAACGATATAAAGATGGTTAAAGATATAATTATCGGATATTCTGTTGAAAAGGGGAAGCTTATCATAAGTTTCCCTTTTTTCTGTCGATAATTTATCAGATTGAAGCTTGAAATTGTATTGCAATTGAAGAGGGCTATGATATAATGTAAAAAGTGGAAATAAATTACAATTTAAGGAGGTTGTCTGGGTGGATGAGGTTAGATATATGATTTCTGATGCTGCCAAGCTCGTTGGTGTGGAGGCACATGTTCTCAGGTATTGGCAAAGGGAGCTTGATCTGCCAATTTCACGCAATGAGATGGATCAGCGTTACTATAAGGAATCGGACATAGAGTTGTTCAAGAGGGTGAAAAAATTGAAGGAAAAAGGATTTCAGCTTAAGGCCATTAAGATGATCCTGTCAAATCTGAGCTCACAGGAGCAGGTAAATAGTGAAGCGGATGGAAATGCGGAGGATCCCGACGAAAATAGAGTAATTGAACTTATGCATGAGGACAAGCCTCAGGATGATAATAATGATTTAAGCCTTATTTCAGATGAGAATAAAAATGAGCTGAAGGCGGAGCCGGAGGACAAGCTGACCCGTTTCAAAACAATTATGAACGATATCATATTATCCGCTCTCAGGGAAAACAACGGCATTCTTACCGAGGAGATATGCAGTAATGTAACTGATAATGTCATCAGGGAAATGAACTATTTGATGCGCCTGCAGGAGGAAAAAGAGGAGGAACGTTTCCGCAAGTTTGATGCTGCCCTGAGGGAGTATCAAAAAAGCAGGCTGATGGCGGCTGCTACAGTTGAAAAAAAGAAGAAATCTAAATTCTTGAGAAAAAACAGAATATACATATAATTGTAAACTGCCTTGGATTATGCCCGGATTAGTCAAGTGGTATAAGGGTGAAAATGAAAAAGGGATAATTTTATGAATAAGAAGAGGATGCGGTTAACACATCCTCTTTTTGCTAATTTATTATGTCTGTTTTTAATTGCAGTAAGGCCGGCATTAAGCCGGTATGTAATATTACTGCTGGGAAATAGCACCTGTAGGGCATGTATCAGCGCAAGCACCGCAATCTATGCAGGTGTCAGGATTAATCTCGTAATGTGAAGCACCTTCAGAAATTGACTCTGTAGGGCATGTTCCGGCGCAAGCACCGCAGCTGATGCAATCATCACTAATTGTATATGCCATAATATATTACCTCCTTCTTAAACAATCTATTACATTTTAATATATTGCTGCCAATAATGCAAGTATATTTTATGCCCGTATCTGCCGCATAGTCTTATACTTAAGCATATTTTTGATTTTATGACCCAAAGCACTTGACAATTTTGTGATCCTAGTCACTTGACGATATTTCCGGGATAGAATATAATAAGCTATATTTAAAGACGATGAAGTGAATTTTATCCGGCGACAGACTATAATAATATAGATAGTATATTTAAGGCAAAATGGGCTGCTACCGGATTAACGCTTACTTCGTATTTAATGGAAGGTTACATGTTGTCAGGCATATTTAAGTTAGGAGGTAAACCAATATGGCTAAGATAACTAAGGACATGACAATCGGTGAGGCTATTTCTCTTAATCAGGATATAATTCCCGTTCTTTTGGATATAGGCATGCATTGCCTTGGCTGCCCGGCTTCACAGGCTGAGACCCTCGAGGAGGCGGCAATGGTACATGGACTTGATCCGGATGAGCTTATGGCCAAAATTGAAGCTGTAACAGGTGAGTAAAGCGTAACAGACGATAAATAAGAGCATCTGAAACAGACTAACCGGATTGACTGCCCAAAGCAGTCAATCGCTAATAAAAAGAGCATCTGATGTGCCCGTTGGCATATTGCAGATGCTCTTTTTATACTGTATAGATAGGTTACGATCTAATATCTTATATCGGTCAGTTCTTACATATTGGATAAAATCTGCAGTGCCTGATCTTTGATAATAACTTCAAAATGCTCATTAAAGTATGATGAGCTTGCATATGTGAAGCGTTCTGAATTGCCGAATTCTGTTATGATATTGCATATTCTGTTGAACTCTTCAGGTGTATGGTCTGACATGTAGACCACAAGGTAATAGCTTTGGTTGACCGGATTCTTGTACAGAATATTCTTGCCTCTGTAAAGTCCCTGCATGATTCTTGCCAAATTAATTATTTCCTGCAATGAACGGAAGCTATAAACCTTGCACAGATTGGACTGAATGTGGACGGTTTTGGCTGCAAGGCCGTCATCATTAATCTCCATAAATCCGCCGGCATCTTCCTTAGCATTCTCATCTATATCATCACCAAGATAGTCATCAGCCTGAGACATACCACTTATAATTTCATCGGCATAGTACTCATCATCTGACGCATCGGAGTTGTCTCTGGCATTGAAAGAAGAAAATTTGGAGAAGCGTGTGTCAAGCTCATCCGGATCCTCTACCTTGGTAATAACCAGAATAAGACATTCATCTGAAACAGGAATAGCTTCTATCATAATCGGAATATCGTCTACTTCAAAACCAAATTCGTAAAATGCCTGCTGTTTTATATCCCAAAACAGGGTGTTGGCCTTCTCGGTGCCATAGGCAAGCTCGCTGATTTTTAACTCACGGTCTATCAGGTCATCTTTATTTAAGGTACATCTGATTTGATTTTCACTGATCTTTTCGATCTTCATTAAGTACCACCCCTTTCTGGACTAAAGGAACATTGCGCTAAATTGATTATCATCCATTGGTGGAATGTATAATGCTAATTAGATCTTTCCTACTGTATACATTGAGTATAATTTAAAAAGATATTAAAGTCAATATATCAGGATATTAAATATTTTCTTCATCCAACACAGGATTGGCAGCAAAAATATAGTTATATGATAACATATTAGTAAAATTTACAAAATTTTATAAAATTTTTGTTAATAACGACTGCTAAAAAATGGTTGAAAACTATCCCTTCTTTGCCTATAATTAAGACAGAATTGGCTTAACCGTAAGGCTGAAGGAAAGGAGAGGATGCAACGGGCGAAATCTGGTTTCAAAAGTACAGAATCTTAGGTTTGCTGGGCTGTGGAGGCACAGCCAGTGTGTATCTGGCAGAGCATATCAGATTAAATTCTTATCGAGCAATCAAGTTCATTTCTAGAAGCAATCCCCTTTATGAGCTTTATCGAAAGGAAGCGTATATACTTAAGAATCTTAAGCATTCATGCATTCCTATAATTTATGATATTGAAGAAAATGAAGAAGGTTCCTACATTGTCGAAGAATATATAGAAGGTGTAACCTTAAGGGAGTTTGTGTCGAAAAACGGAGCTTTAAGGGAGGATATCGCCACAGAAGCCGTCCTGCAGCTGTGCGATCTAATCCTTTATCTGAAGTCGGCGGAAAGGTCATTGATATATCCTGATTTGAAGCCTGACAATATTATGCTTTCCGATATGACAATAAAGCTGGTTGATTTCGGAAGTGCCGTTTTTCTCGATGAAAGGGAGCAAGCTCCTGGCTACACCGGAACAAAAGGCTATGCAGCGCCTGAGCTCTACAGGCAGGGCATAATAGATGAGCGCTGCGAGGTCTACGGGATCGGAATGCTTTTATATTATATGCTTACGGGAATTGTCATAAGCGGGGATATGGACTGTGCTGCAAATATCGATCACACAGGCGCTTGTTCCAGACGTATAAAGCGCATCATCAACAAGTGTCTCAAATACAATCCGTCCCAAAGATATTCCGGAATTAAGGCTTTATATAAAGAATTATCGGCGTTACGGAAAAGCCAAGTTCTTAATTTTTCAAAAAAAACAATAACTATTGCCGTAGCCGGTGCCCAGTCAAGAATTGGTGTTACGCATTTTGCTTTTCGCTTATGCTGCTATTATCGGGATATTAATTATAAATGCCTCTATATAGAAAGAAACGCAAACGGCTGCGTAAGAGCCATTAAAAACCGCTATTATGGTGGCATGGCCGCTAAAGGTATATATATGCTGAATGGGATAGCCCTGCAGGCGTATAGCAGGCGAGAAAGCATTCCGACAGATTACCGGGTTGTTGTAATGGATTTCGGTATTCTTGCAGAGGATAACATAGCGGAATTTCTGGTTGCCGACATTAAGCTGCTTCTGCTGGGTGCCAAGGACTGGGAGCTGGATTGCTCAGAGAGGGTTCTGAAGCTAACTGCTGGAAAAAAAGATATAGTATATCTTTTTAGTTTTATGAACGGCAGGCAGTTTTGCAGCGCTGTAAAAAACATGAATAAAGCAGTCTGCTACAGGATTCCTTACGAGCCCGACCCATTTGCGCCGGTCAGCCAAAAAAACGAAATGGAGCTGTTTGAGGAACTTACAGCCATACACTGCAAAAGGAAGACCAAAAGAGCGTTAAGATTAATTGGAGGGTTATTGCAATGAAGCATAAGCCTATGTTGCTGGCCAGACTTGCTTTTCGCAGCCGGGACTGCAAAAGAAGCTCAATAGGCCTGATTGGCACCCACCACGGAACAGGTGTGACTTATACTGGCCTGATGCTGGCCTTCTATCTGGGCGGGGAGTTGGGGAAAAGGACTGCATTTATTGAATGCAACGGCCATCATGACATGGGACTTATTGAGGAAGCCTATGAATGGACAAGCTCACAGATGAATATGTTCTCTTTTCATAATATCACCTGTTACAAGGAGCTTTCCTGCGAGCAGCTTCCGTCAATATACGGGGATGATTATGAAGCCCTAGTATTTGATTTTGGAATTGATTTAGAATCCAATATCAATGAATTTCTGCGCTGTGACAAAAAAATCGTACTGGCAGGCAGAGCCCAGTGGGAGCTAATAAAGCTGAGAAATTTTCATCAACGTATCAGGCATATTACCGGAAGCGGCAGCCTTATTTATCTGATACGTCAGGCTGATGACAGAACCATACATAGGCTGACGGCCGAGACCGGCAGTATTGTAATGTCAATTCCAGAGGTAGCCGATCCCGTTATGCCATCCCGTAGTATAAACCGTTTTTTTGCTGCGCTTCTCGGGTGTTAATCAAAGGTCTTTTGAGGATAAGTATAACATATCACAAGCACCTTCTTATCCGAAATAAATTTAATTATTTGCTGCTTATATCCTTGTTGTAAAAACGCACCTTTAAGCATACACCGGTGAAGCCCTGCCAAAAAAGGCAGCTGAATATATAATGTAACCTGCAATAGCACTTAAAAAGCCCTCTATACTTTTGCTAATGCAGCCATAGAAAGCTCAGCTGTAAGGCGGGGGGTTGAATCAGGGAAGGCACACGGAGTCTGACGTTGATGACAACTGTTTCCTTGTACCGGTCTCGGCAAAGTGGAGCGGGACGGAGCAGATCTAGCCGGATAGAGGACAGATTTTGAAGGAAAATCTTCATTGTCTGAACAATATCCGGCTTAATTTCTTTTTTGCTGCGGGGATTAATTTTTATAATGACGAGTTTATAATTAAATGCTATAATTATGATGAATTATGGAACATTTTCTTGATACGGGGCCAAGTGCCCAGTATGCAGACTGTGTGTGGAAAGGCATGGTTAATGGTATGGATAGAAGGATGAAGATTGCTATAGCAGGGACAGCAATAGCACTGCTGTTAATAATAATCATTGTAGTCGGCTCCCTGGCAAAGGCCTTAACGCCCAGCAGAGAGGTTATGCAGCTATCGGATTACTATAAGGTCTCCGATACTGAAGTATTAATTATCCTGCAGAATGAAATATACCAGCAAAACGGGCGTTTGATAAATGATAAGGTTTACATAGATATTGATACAGTTAAGACCTATTTTAACCACCGTTTCTATTGGGATAATAATGAAAATATCCTGACCTATACTACTCCTGATGAAATCATCAGGGCGAAGTCAGGAAGCAAAAAGTATTCTGTAATAAAGAATATCATCAGCACGGATACCGATACGGATTATCCTGTTGTTGAGGTTTTTGCAGATAAGGTTTATATATCCCTGGATTTTGTCAAACAGTATTCAGATCTTAACTATGCCTTCTATACAGAGCCAAATCGTGTGGTTATAGAATATATTTGGGGCGACTATTTGTATACCGAAGTAAGCAAACAGACCCAGCTGAGGACGGAGCCGGATATAAAAAGCCCGATCCTGCGCATCCTGCCGGTTGGCACCAGCCTCATGCTGGTAGATACCGAGGAAGCCCCCAAAAAAGGCTTTATAAAGGTAATGACTGAGGATGGCATAAAGGGATATGTAAGGCAAAAGCATACAAAGGAATCTGTCTATAAAACAGTCAGTAGCTCTTATCAGGCTCCTGTATATTCGTCACAAAAAAGATCGAAGAAAATTAATATGGCTTTCCATCAGATTTTTAACACTGATGCGGCAGACAAGCTGGAGAGCCTTATAGCTGAAACAAAGCAGCTGAATGTAATATCACCCACCTTTTTTGCAGTAAGTGACAATGAGGGCAATATCAAGTCCATAGCAACAGAGGAGTATGTGACAAAGGCCAAAAATCTGGGGCTGGAAGTATGGGCTCTGGTTAATGATTTTGACCAAAATGTTAATATGTATGAGCTTTTGTCCCATACCTCAAGCAGGGAGGCCCTGATAAACAATCTCATAGATTGTGCCTTAACCTACAAGCTAAACGGTCTGAATATTGACTTTGAATATATTACTAGCGATGCAGGACCCCACTATATCCAGTTTCTGCGAGAGCTGTCGGTAAAATGCCGCAATAACGGGATAGTTCTATCAGTCGATAACTATGTGCCGGCTCCTTACCGGAAATATTATGATCTGGAGGAGCAGGGAATTATAGTCGATTATATCGTGCTTATGGCTTACGATGAGTATTATGCGGGATCGGAGGTGGCAGGACCGGTAGCCTCAATAGGATTTGTAAAGGATGCTATCAATAATAGTCTTAAAATGGTTCCAAAGGATAAATTAATAGTAGGCATACCTTTTTATACGAGATTATGGAAGGAAACAGCCGAGGGTGAGGTGTCCAGTGAAGCCCTAGCCATGACGCCTGCCTGGAAGCTGGTAAATGATAATGCTCTTTCTCCAGAGTGGAATGACACCCTGGGCTGCTACTATGTGGAATACAGCAAGGAGAATGCTACATATAAGATGTGGCTGGAGGATGAAAAATCAATAGAAGAAAAGATGAAGCTTATATATGAGGCCGATGTTGCAGGAGTCGCCGCATGGAAGCTGGGACTGGAAAAAAGCAGTATATGGAACATTATAGAGCGTTATCTCAAGAAATAAAGAAGCTTTAAATCGGCAATTCTGAGAATAGCACAAGGGTCCATGTCATAGAATATAAGGAATAAATAAGGAATAAGCTGACGAAAAGTATGTGGATTAAGAAATATTTCAGTTTAATATTCCTTTGCCTTGTATTCATAGCATGTTTGTTAACCTCCGGTGATTCAGTAAAGGTAATGAAGCGCCTTTTCGGCAGGCTGGCATCTGACAAGCAGATAACCATCGTGATAGATCCCGGCCATGGCGGAAGAGATCCCGGCAAAATCGGAATTAACAATGCTCTGGAAAAGGACATAAACCTGAGTATTGCCCTGAAATTAAGGGATTTGCTTGAGGAGAACGGCATCAAGGTTATCATGACCCGCGAAGAGGATATCGGCCTATATGATGAGAACGACAGCAACAAGAAAAGGGCTGACTTGCAGAAACGTGTTGAAATAATTAATTCCAGTGGAGCGTTGTTTGCAGTCAGTATACACCAAAACAGCTTTACCCAGGAAAGCAGCAGAGGGGCGCAGGTCTTTTATCATAATGAGTCAAGGGAAGGCAAAAGGCTGGCTGAGATGATTCAGGCCCAACTAAAGGAGACAATCGCCGATGGCAACCACAGGCAGGCAAAAGCCAATAATACCTACTATATGCTCTCAAAGACCACTTGTCCGCTGGTTATAGTTGAATGTGGCTTTTTGTCAAACCGGAGGGAAGCGGAGCTTTTGCTGGATGAGGAGTATCAGGCAAAGATGGCCTGGGGTATACATTTAGCCATTATGAAGTATATTAATAGTATTAACAAAGCTGAAGCATAGTGGGTTTTACAAATAAGGCATACTATCTGCATGAGTTTGTATACTGCAATAAAGCAGATAGATATGCTGTTATTTTTTGGTGGCATAACAGGCAATAAACTGTCTGCTGCTGGCCGATAAAAGAGTGCAAGCCGCACAGATTAATCATAACTGATTATATTTCAGTAAGGCATATACCCTAAATATGATCATAAAAATAAGCGTTGACCATATATATTTGATCTTACGGGCTTAAAGTGCTATAATGTAACAGCATTAGGGAGAGTATAACCGTATACCTGTTATTTTGGCGGATTATCAGACATAGCTGCCCGTTGCTGGCGGGCGGGATATGGCTGTACCGTAAGGAGCACACAAGTAAATATGGAAACAAAGCTGATTAAAATAAATGCTGATAGGCTGACAAAAGAAAGCATTAAAGAAGCTGCGGATATTATCCGGTCAGGAGGTCTGGTGGCATTTCCTACCGAAACAGTGTACGGACTTGGCGCCAATGCCCTGGATGAAACAGCCGCAGCCAAAATATACAAGGCCAAGGGAAGGCCGTCAGATAATCCCTTAATTGTTCATATAGCAAATGTAGAGGATATGGAGGAGCTGGCGCTTGATATCCCGGATATAGCCTACAAATTTGCTGAGGTTTTCTGGCCGGGGCCATTAACCATGATACTGAAAAAAAGGGCATGCGTACCCTATACAACCACCGGAGGACTGGATACTGTAGGAATCCGTTTGCCGGCCAATAGTGTTGCAAGATTTTTGATATCCGAGGCGCAGACCTTTATTGCAGCTCCCAGTGCCAATCTGTCGGGAAAGCCAAGTCCCACTGCGGCGGAGCATGTATATAAGGATTTGAATGGAAGAATAGATATGATAATAGACGGAGGTAAGGCTGTTTACGGATTGGAATCCACTATTGTGGATCTTACGGGAGAGCTGCCGGTTATATTACGTCCGGGATGCATAACAGAAAGGATGCTAAAAAGTGTGGCAGGCAGGATTGAGCTGGACCCGGCTATCTTGCAGAAAACACCTGCACAGGTTTTAAGACCCAAGGCACCCGGTATGAAGTACCGCCATTATGCCCCGGATGGGAAACTGGTCATTTATGAAGGCAATATTGACAAAGTTATAGCCGCCATCAACCAGGAGGTAGAAAAAAAGCTGGAGGAGGGCTACAGGGCAGGAGTTATAGCTACAGATGAAAGCTTAAAGCTTTATTCATGCGGTATTGTAAAATCTGTTGGCTCCAGACGGGATGAAACATCAATTGCAGCAGGGCTATATAAAGTTTTGCGGGAATTTGACGAAGCCCATGTAGACTACATTTATTCGGAAAGCTTTGCTGACAACAGTCTTGGTCAGGCAATAATGAACCGGCTGCTGAAGGCGGCAGGATATAGTGTCGTTAAGGTATAATGCTAATCTGTCACCCGCCGGCAACGGATTTGCTTATTGCCGTGTGGGACAAAACGGCTGAATACCATCAGAAAATGGAGGATAGTATATGGCTAAATATAAAAAGATTATATTTGTCTGTACCGGCAATACCTGCAGAAGCCCGATGGCAGAAGCTATATTTAGAAGAATGAATAATGCCGGTGATATAGAGGCGTGTTCAAGAGGTTTGGTTGTATTGTTTCCTGAGCCGTTGAACCCGAAGGCGGAGATAGTCCTCAAAAAGCATGATCTGGAGCTGAATAATCATGTTGCCAAGGGGCTTGAGCCGTCGGACATTGATGAAAGCACACTGATACTCACAATGACGGCAGCCCATAAAAAGAAGGTGATCGAGCTTTTTCCGGATGCTCCCGCAGTATATACAATTAAGGAATTTGCAGGTGAAATGGGGGATGTAATCGATCCTTACGGCGGAAGCCTTTTGGATTATGAGGATTGCTACAATGAGCTAGGACGTTTGGTCAAAAAGACAATATATAAATTAAGCGAAGGTATATAAGGAGGTTTTCAAATGATTGCAATAGGCAATGACCATACAGGATATGAAATGAAAATGGCCATTATAGAGTATTTGGAGAAGAATGGAATCGAGTATAAGGATTTCGGCTGCGGCAAGGTAGATGCAAGCGATTATCCTGTTTATGCAAAGGCGGTATGCAAAGCCATTCAAAATAAGGAATGTGACAAGGGTATACTTATCTGCGGTACGGGAATCGGCATCTCTATTACAGCTAATAAAATGAAGGGTATACGCTGCGCCTTGTGTCATGACTGCTTCAGCGCAGAGGCAACCAGGCTCCATAATGATGCAAATGTATTGGCAATGGGAGCAAGGGTAATTGGTATTGGACATGCCATCAAGATAGTAGACACCTTCCTGAATACTGAATTCTCCAACCAGGAAAGGCATATCAGAAGAATAAAGATGATGGAAGAGGACTAAAGCTAAATACTGCGCATAAAACCGGTGTGAAGTCCAGGCTGGATTTCATACCGGTTATTTTTTCATCTTTGAATATTATTTGATTTTTCGGGAATAATGGCTGATGGAACTGATTCCAATAAGAAAGTGGGATGAAAGGAATAATCTTTATGTTGCTGGATGAAAGATATAACATTTATAAGAAGCTTAAGGGCATAGTTATATCTGGGAAGCTTAGGGTTTATCTATATATAGCTGCAGTCCTGTGGCTGGCGGTAGTTACCCAAATAATAGTAAACAAGGCTTTCCGTGATCAGTTTAAAATAACCGATGCTTTTATCAAATCGCAGACCGATGAGATGCAAAGTCGTCTTGAAATTATTGCCGAGTATGAAACTGACGGATTGGATCTGGCCCTAGCAAAGGATATAATAAACCGGCTGGCTGACAGCATAGGCTTGAGAATAGATGGTGATATCAGAATTTGGGAAGAGCCTGACCGAGTTGAATACAGTTACTATAAGCAGGCAAAACAGGCATTTACGGAGCTGAAGCTTATAAGCCTAACAGATACCGATGATGAGGCTAAGATGAAGCATTATATAATTGCCAGGCTTAACCTGAAGAAAAGCATCAAAAGTATAGATATGTACAAAAAGCTGCTGGAAGCATCCCTGAATAAGCTGGGAGCAAAAAATAAACAGATTACCCTGGAATATGAAGGAGTGAGGGAGGGAGAGCTAAGCTCTGAAGCAAAGCGCGAGCTGGCAAGGATGCTTATTGACGAGCTGCATGGGGAGCTGGCGCTGGAATATGATGAAGGAGATCTTTATACCGCTTATGCTTATACAGGAATGCTGGATGAATATATTGTTTCCAATGGTGTAAAAATTAATATTCAGCTGGTTATTGCCTATAATGAAGCCGGCAAGAGGACAAGAATATCTCTTGCAACCCCGGTGATGAACGATTATTAATGAAAACGGGCTGTCGTACCATTATTGATTGATGGTGCAACAGCCCATTGTATATGCCGGACATGGAAAAGATAAATTTAGTAGATGCCAGCTTTAAAACCAGCGCCTTCTGCTACGGTAACGCCTTCTGCGGTTGAAGATTTCATTCAGCAGCAAGAGAGTAATAACATCCCGAAGTCCTGAGCCATATCTTCTCTGAGGGTAGAAATAAATGCTTTTTGCCTCCAGCTGAACATCTTCCTCATCCAAATCCTTAACCTTTTCATAAATCCGATCAACAATTCTGTCTAAGGCCACCTTGTCGGGATATTCATCAAACATTACGCTTCCGTCATATTCCATCTGGTCGCATTCAGACTCAATATAGGGAAGTATTGCCTTGGCCTGGCTGGGATAAAGCTGCTTCATATAGGCTGCGTCCTTGTCAAGATCCTCACAGCTGTCATAGCCGTAAAGAGGATATAAGGGTATTCCCATCGGAGCCTTGTATGGATTATGGACCGGCAAATTGTTATTGATGAAATAATGGAAGCCTTCCGGGCCTCTTTGCTCCATGCCGTTAATCATGCCGTTTGGTATAGCGCCCGGAGTGATGCCCGGTGTGGAGCCGCCTGCTTCGCCCGGAGTTCCTGGCACAGCCCCAGGTGTACTGCCCTGCATGGAATTTGGCAAGGTGCCCGGTACAGTTTGCGGAGCAGTATGCATGGAGCCGGGTACAGTATTATGCATGTTCCCCGGAATGTTGCGGTGCATCGGAGCCTGAGGCATAGGTGTTTGATTAGTACCTGGCATGCTGCCGGATGTAGTACCAGGCATGGTTCCGGGTGTACCGCCAGGCATGGTTCCGGGTGTGCCACCTGGCATAGTTCCCGGGGTTGCAGGAGCGGTGCTTCGCTGGCCTGCAGGAGACTGAGAGCCGGTACCTGGCATTATGCCAGGAGTCTGCTGACTGCCGGGTGCAGGTGAGGCTTGAGGGGTACTTCTTTCAGGAGTTGTTGAATCTGTCGGAGGAGTGCCCGGTATATGGATGCCCGGTATGTTATTGCGAGGAGCGGTCTCCGAAGGAGTGGTTAATGGCATGTTGCCTGACGGGCTGCCGGGTATAGTCCCGGGGGCAGTACGGGGAGATTCAGGTGTGGTACCTGGTGTGCCGCGGGGTATGCTGCCTGGGGCAGTAGCTGATGTGCCAGGGGAACCACCCGGAATGGCGGGAGTACGCAATCTGCCGCCCGGAGCAGAGGAGCTGCCATCGGGAGAAGAAGCTGTATTTGAGGAAACGCCGGAAGCGTTATTTTGCCTCTGTCTGCCTATATGCTGAGAATTTACATTATAATGCGGCACTGAATATATTCGACCAGCGCCGTAACTTCTGCTACCTGTATAAGACATGTAAGTACTCCTAAACTTTTTTATATCAATATATGCATATGGAAAGTAAATGTGAAATTGAAGGCTAAGCTAATCTTAATATAAAATTTATAATAATCTGGTTGTACTATCAGATAAAAGACATTACAATATAGCTTGAACAGAAAATTGTTTCAATGACATATTTTACCTGGGATAACGGAAGGGGCAGCAGTATTGAAGCTTCTGCTGTACAACATGTTTACTGTTAGCTAAAAAATATAAGAAAAATAGATAGGAAAGACGCTATGGATCAACAAATTGTATCGCTGTTTAAGGAATTTGCAGATTCTGATCTGATTTCAATAACTGTCAGCAATTCAAGCGATAAGGATAAGATAAAAAAAGTCAGGATACGCCCTGTTCTAATAAAGAAAAAACTGCATTTTCAGATATCCGAGTTTATAGGCAATAAGGTATATCACACCAATGTAGACAGGCAAGGGCTAATTGAAGCTCTTCCAAATTGGTTTGAAGGACTGTTCCGCCAGGCCGAAATTGAATCTGAAAAGGGTAAGGCAACTCTTTTGATCAGCAAAAGAGGAAAGGTAACTGTTATTAAAAGGCTTAATAAGCCGAATAATTCAAAGATTTCAAATAATGAGCATCATATGGTCTGTACCGGTATATCGGGCCCTTCTGCGTCAGATACGGCAGCAGCTGATTTGGCGGCAGAGTCCCTTGACAGAGAAAAAATAGCCAGGCTAAGCCATAACAGAAGCAAGAACTATATTCTGCAGGAGGGTGTGGCTTTGCCGTTTTTGGTTGATCTCGGGGTAATGTCTGATGATGGGCATATAGTTAAGGCCAAATCGGATAAATTCAGGCAGATTAACCGTTTTCTTGAGTATATAGAGGATGTATTGCCCTATCTGGATAAAGACAAAGAACTGACAATACTGGATTTTGGCTGTGGTAAATCATACCTGACTTTTGCCCTGTATTACTATTTGAAGGAACAAAAGGGCTATAATATCAGGGTGACAGGTATGGACTTAAAGGAGGAAGTCATTGATGAGTGCAACAGGCTTAGCAAAAAATATGGCTATGACAGGCTGGAATTTATTGCCGGTGATATAGCAGACTATAAAGGAGAGGCGCCTGATATGGTGATCACTCTGCATGCCTGCGACACCGCTACCGATTATGCCCTCTATCATGCGGTTTCCCTCAATACCAGGGTAATCCTGTCGGTTCCCTGCTGCCAGCATGAGTTAAATAAGCAAATTAGCAATGAGCTTCTGAAGCCGATTTTAAAATACGGAATAATAAAGGAGAGAATGTCCGCCCTGATAACAGATGCTTTAAGGGCAGAGCTTTTGGATGCTGCGGGATATCATGTCCAGTTGCTGGAGTTTATTGATATGGAGCATACTCCGAAGAACATCCTGATCAGGGCGATAAAGAGAAGACAGAATAAAGGAGGCAAAGGGGCCGGTACCGGAAGGCTTCAGGAATGTATGGACTTTCTTGGACTATCACCATGCCTGTACAGACTGCTAAAGGACTATATTGAGAGTAATACCGAAAATTAAGCTATCCGTCTGATTGTTAAAAGATTATCAAAGACTTTGCGCTTTTAATAAACCAATTATAAAAACAGCGGAGTATATTAGCTTGTAAAAAAGATAAGCAAAGGAAACCAGGCGGAAAAGTAACGGTGACAGGATATGGATTAATATAACTGTTTTGTGGAGGTAAAAGTGTTAAAACTCATTTACAGAGTTATTATATTACTGGCTATATTTGTTATTTCGCTTTCATATTTCAGCCGCGGCATCAAGGAGGTGGTGTTTAACATTGACAACACCACTATTATGGAGGATGCGACTCTTCCGTTAGTGTCGGTAAAGCTGGGGAATAACAATATTAACCTTTTGCGGGGCTATTGCAGCAATCTGGATGCCAACAAGGTAAGGGACAGTATTATTCCTCTGGGATATGACAAGGTGTTTGAGCTTTTGATTGACGAAAAGGATTATGATATAAAAAAGCTAAATTATGAGATCAGGGAGTTTTCAAGCAACAGCCTCATAGAATCTGATTCGGTCAGTGTATTTGACCAGGTGGGAGAGCTGCTAAGCGCCCGTATTAGGCTTAAGGCGGACCTGAAGCAGGGAAAGGAATATGCGGCAAAGATAACTCTTGTTACCAGCGAGAGCAAGAAGATATATTATTATCAGAGGATTAAGATAGATGACAGGTTTTTCTTAAACGAGAAGCTTTCTTTTGCGATGAGCTTTCATGAGGCAATCAAGGAAAAAAAGACTGCGGAAAGCATAATAAGATATCTTGAACCAAAAAGGGATGCGCCTAACAATTCACTTGCCCATGTTAATATACATTCCAGCTTTGAGCTGATAACCTGGGGTAAGCTACAGCCTGTATTTTTGACAGATATAATACCGACAGTCAAGGAAATAAACAGGGATACTGCCTCTATTGAGCTAAAGTATTTCATTGAGGCTGAAATAGCCGGCAGAAAAGAAAGGTACCAGGTTAAGGAATTTTACCGGGTACGCTATTCGCCCGACAGAATGTATCTGCTGAATTATGAGCGTTATATGGAATCAATTTTTGATATATCCCTTGCCAGTACATCCAAGAATGAGCTGAAGCTTGGAATAACATCTGATTTGGAGCTGCCTTATCTGGCCAGCGCAGATAAAAGCAGGGTGGCCTTTGTACGGGACAAGCAGCTTTGGTATTATGATCTTGTCAGCAATGAAATTACAAGGGTATTTTCCTTCAGGCAGAATAATACGGATTATATACGGGATATGAATGATGAGCATGATATCCGGATTATAAATATGGATGCTGAAGGGAATATGTATTTTCTTGTATATGGCTATATGAACCGGGGCCAGTATGAAGGCCGGATGGGCCTGCTGCTATATCATTATATCAGGGCGGAAAACAGAATTGAGGAGAAGGTGTATATTCCTGTTGATGAACCCTACCAGATAATGAAGGAGAGCATTGGTGATTTAATATATGTTAATGCAAAGGATGAGTTCTATTTCCAGATTAATAACAGCATATACTCATATAGCCTGATTACCAGAAAGCTGAACATGCTGGCGTCCGGCATTGGCAGAAAGCAGCTTATATTCCTGAAGGACTTATATTGTGCGGTATGGCAGGAGCATGCCGAAGCGGCCCGGTCGGAAAACATATATATCATGAATCTAGAAACCGGTATTATTGATAAAATACAGGCTCCTGACGGATATGGAATAGTGTTGCTGGATAATATTGAGAACAATATCATATATGGCTTTGTCAACAAAGAATATATAACAACCATGGTAGACGGTTTTGTTATAGAGCCGATAAGCAGTCTGGAGATAGCCGCCAGAGATAAAAAGGTTCTTAAAAGCTATTCGGCCGGTGCATATTATATATCCGATGTAGAGGTAAAGGATAATATTGTAGAGCTGAAACGGGTAAACAGGGTTTATGAGGACGGAAGAATCGTTTTTAAGCCTGCAGAGTCAGACAGCATAATGAGCATGAAGAAGGAAAAAAATGACCTGGTGGGTATATCCTCAAGAATAACGGAGCAGGCCTTGACGGAGTATTATATGACTCTGCCGCCTGGCTTTGAGATGAAGGAGTTACCAAAAAGTAAATCAACCGTCAATACGGTTATAGATCAGGACCCGACCCTGAGGCTGCCGGAGCCGGAGCAGGGCGAGCTGTTGTACTATCCGTATACGGTTACCGGAGTGGCTGGAGCCTATTCTGAGGCTGCCGATGCCATATTGCTTGCAAAGGAAGGTATTGGCGTTGTTATGGACACAGGCAGGCAGCTAATCTGGGAGAGAGGGGTTAAGGCTTTAACTGCCAGTGCATATGTACCTGGATTTGAAAGCCTTGAAATTGAAGCTGTTCCTGATGCTCCGGTTGAAGGCGCCATCCATATGATGCTGAAAAGCCAGGGCCAGAATATTCCTTTGGAGGGCCTGATGCAGGAAGGAGCGAGTGCTTATCAGCTGCTTAAATCCTATTCAAGGTATACGCCCATAAGGCTTACCGGTATAAGCCTTGATGATGCCCTGTATTTTGTTGCCAGAGGCAAGCCTGTTTTTGCAATGACGGGTGCAAATAAAGCTGTTGTAATATATGGCTATGATGCATACAATATAAGTATTGCAGATCCGGCAAACGGTAAAAAAAGCAAAATAGGATTGCAGACAGCTTCAAAACTGTTTGAGGATAACGGTAATATATTTATTTCCTATCTGGAATGATATTATATTATAAACAAATATTCGATGGAGGCAAAAATATGGATGAAAGAATTAAAGTGTTAGCACGTAACCTGGTAAATTATTCAATTGAGGTAAAGGCCGGCGAAAAGGTTTTTATAGAGCATTTCGGGCCTGCGACACAGGATTTGGCGCGTCAGATAGTTAAGGAGGTTTATAAGGCAGGAGGAGTTCCGTTTGTCCGCTACACAGATATGAGACTGCTGAGGGAAATTCTTCTTAACTGCGGCCAGGAGCAGATGGCACTTATGAGCAAGCATGATGCCGCTATGATGAGTGAAATGGATTGCTATGTAGGAATCCGGGGTAATGATAATGTTTCGGAGCTGTCGGATGTACCGGCTGAAAAGATAAATATTTATGAGTCCTATTATGTGACACCTGTTCACCATAACGTTCGTGTACCCAAGACCAAATGGGTGGTACTTCGTTATCCCAACAACTCAATGGCGCAACTGGCCGATACCAGTCTGGAGAATTTTGAGGACTTTTACTTCAGGGTTTGCAATCTGGATTATGCAAAGATGGGTGCCGCAATGCTAAAGCTTAAGGATTATATGGAGCGCACCGACAGGGTCAGAATAGTCGGCCCCGGAACAGATTTAAGCTTTTCAATAAAAAATATTCCGGCCGTACCCTGCGACGGGAAACGCAATATACCGGACGGAGAGGTATATACCGCTCCTGTTAGGGAATCTGTTAACGGAGTATTGACTTACAATACACCTGCGGTATTCCAGGGCTTTACCTACGAGAATATTTGCTTCCGCTTCGAGAACGGAAAAATTGTCGAGGCAACGGCAAATGATACTGAAAGAATAAACCGTGTGCTGGATATAGATGAGGGTGCCCGCTATATAGGAGAGTTTTCGTTGGGTGTTAATCCATATATCACAAAGCCTATGAAGGATACCCTCTTTGATGAAAAAATTATGGGCTCCTTCCACTTTACACCCGGCAACTGCTATGAAGAAGAGGCTCCTAACGGCAATCATTCAGCAATCCATTGGGATTTGGTCTGCATCCAGACACCCGAATATGGCGGCGGAGAGATTTATTTTGATGATGTCTTAATCCGCAAGGACGGACGCTTTGTTGTTAAGGAGCTGGAGTGCCTGAATCCGGAGAATTTAATATAAGCCTTCAGGCTTACTTGTATGGACAGGGTGGGGCTCCCACCCTGTCGGATTAGCCTGGCAATAAAAAGATCAGACTATATTGTCGGAATGGAGGATATCATGAAACTTTTGACTGCGGTTATTCCCTGCTATAATTCTGCCGCCTATATGTCCCGGGCGATAGATTCCTTGCTTAGCGGTGGGGAGGAAATGGAAATCATCATTGTAAATGACGGTTCAACAGATAATACCCAGGAGATTGCGGAAGATTACCAAAGAAAATATCCCGATATTATCAGGGTAATAAGTCAGGAGAACGGTGGACACGGTGAAGCGGTTAATACCGGCTTAAACAATGCAACAGGGTTATACTTCAAGGTGGTGGACAGTGACGATTGGGTCAATGAAAAGGCTTTATGCCAGGTGATGGCTACCCTCAAGGAGCTGATTGCCGATGGCAAAAGCCCTGATTTGTTCCTGGCCAATTATGTTTATGAAAAAGTTGATGCCAGAAAGAAGAAGGTAATAAATTATAACTGGGCATTGCCGAAGGATCGGATATTCACATGGGATGATATAATGCATTTTAAGCAAAGCCAGAACATACTGATGCATTCCACAATTTATCGTACAAAGCTACTGAAGGATTGTGGAATTCGCCTGCCCAAACATACCTTCTATGTTGATAACATTTTTGTTTATCAGCCTCTACCCTATGTTAAGACCCTATACTATATGGATGTTAATCTGTACCGTTACTTTATCGGCCGGGCGGATCAGTCGGTTAATGAACAGGTTATGATAAAAAGAATAGATCAGCAGCTCAAGATTACAAAAATTATGATTGAATCCCATGATCTGCAGCAGATCAAAAGCCGTAAGCTGCAAAACTACATGATTAAATATCTGGCAATGATGATGGCAATATGCAGCGTATTCCTGATAAAAGAGGGAAGCGATGAAAGCCTGGCAAAAAAGCAGGAGCTTTGGGATTATCTAAAAAGATATGACAAATGGCTCTACAAGCGTATTCGTTCTCAGATACTGGGAAGAAGCATGAACATACCGGGTAAATTCGGCCGGAAGGTAGTGGAGGTTGGCTATAATATAACCAGGAAAATATACGGCTTCAACTAAATAAGAATTATTCCAACAGAAAAGGACAACGACACATTTATTACAGTAAAGGTGTAGTTGTCCTAATTGTTTTGTCAGACATTGGAGAATTCCTGCTCGGTGCTTTTTTCCTCCCGGGCCCACGGTGGTATATATACAATCACATACATTATTATGTTAAGTGCCAGGGCACCGAATATATCCAGTACAGAATGCTGCTTCAGGAATACTGTAGACAGGCATATTAATATGGTAAGTATAAGGGCCGACCATTGCAGCCATTTAATGTTGTGGAGCCTGCTGGATTTGTTTATTGCAATCATGGCCCCAACCGAGTTGTATACGTGAATACTTGGAAATACGTTGGTTGCTGTATCAATCCGGTACAAGAAGGACAGGATATCTATGAATATATTACTGCGGCCCAGCGAATCCAGATTTTTGGGTCTGAGATAATGCCCGTTGGGCCATATTGTATATATAATAAGGCATATAGTCATACCTATAAACAAATAGGCACAGCATTTGTAAAAATCAGATTTGGATGTAAACAAAAAATATGCTATAGTAATAGCTATATAAGCAAACCATAGGAAATACGGGATGACGAAAAACTCGTTGAAGGGTATCAAATCGTCAAGCCGTGAATGCACTGGTGTAAATTTGGTAGTTACCGTGCGCTCCAGGTAAAAGAACCATGCCAGATAAACAAAGAAGTAGCTCAGGATGGCGGCGTGTTTATATTTGATTGCAAACTGTTTTATAGCCTTAAGTAATTTCATGTAAAGCACGACCTTTCGGTTAATGGTGGATACTTGATTAAGATTAACCGATCAGATTATAACATAATATAAATTTTTGAACAATACGTTTTATTTTCTTGAAATATCAGGACAAAGTGGGAAATAATCGGTATTTGGCAAGGGAGGGTGGCGTAATGAAGCATTTTAGCATGCAGAATATGGAACGGATGGGCCTGTTTCATATCGACGGAGTAAAGGGGAAATATATTGTGCCTGTCCCGGAACTTTACCGCTATTGTGAAATAGCAAGGGAAATACTGACGGGTGAGTATGGAGTCGGTTTGGCCAAAGAATCATTTCTTAAGGATATAATACAATGAGCAGGATTGAGCATCCCATACCACCTGTTTACAATCATGACTCCAAAATACTGATTTTGGGCTCATTTCCTTCGGTTAAATCCAGGGAAGGCGGCTTTTTCTACCATCATCCTCAAAATCGCTTCTGGAGAGTTATAAGTCAGGTTTTTTCACAGCCCATGCCGCAAAGCATAGAAGATAAGCGCAGGATGCTCCTGGATTTGAAGCTGGCTTTGTGGGATGTAATCAAAAGCTGTGAAATAGAGGGCTCAGCTGACAGCAGCATTAAAAATGTGATCCCGAACGATTTGTCACAAATTCTGAAGGCAGCAGACATAAGGCAGATAGTCTGCAATGGGGGCACCTCACACCGGCTGTATATGAAATACATTTATCCAAAGACCGGGCTCGTTCCACTTAAGCTGCCCTCCACCAGCCCAGCCAATGCCGCCTGCAGCCTGGAAAAGCTTATTCAGGCCTGGTCGCAGATAAAGCAATATTTGTAAAACAGACTTTGCCATAATAAATTAAATTAATATAAATAAATTTAAAAAATTTACAAAGGAGAGCTTTATATGAGAATAGTAATACAAAGAGTAAATTCAGCAAGGGTTGAGGTTGATGAGGAAATAGTAGGCTCCATAGGTAAAGGAATGCTGATTTTTCTGGGAGTGGGTTCAACAGACACACCTGAGCTTGCAGACAAGTACATTGAAAAAATTTTAAAGCTGCGCATTTTTGCAGATGAAAACGGAAAGACCAATCTTTCACTTAAGGATGTTAACGGTGAGCTTCTGGTAATTAGCCAGTTTACCCTTTACGCTGATTGCAGAAGAGGAAACAGGCCGGACTTTATTGGTGCTGCACCGGCCCAAATGGCCAATAACATATACGAGTATTTTTTAAGAAGAGTAAAGGAAAAGCATGGAGCCGTACAGGCCGGCAGATTTGGAGCCGATATGAAGGTGTATCTTGAAAATGACGGCCCCTTTACTATAGTTTTGGATGAAAATCTCTTTGCCTCCGAAAAATAGATTAATAATAAAAATATTAAACAAATGTATAAACTTTGCCATTTTACAAACAATATTATTAGTAAATATTTAAGACAACTGGTTTACTAATACGTAAAATGGAGGCAGATCTAATATGAAAGCAACAGGTATTGTAAGACGAATAGATGATCTTGGTCGTGTTGTGGTTCCTAAAGAAATCAGACGTACTTTGAGAATAAGAGAGGGTGATCCCCTGGAGATATTTACCGACAGAGAGGGTGAAATAATATTAAAGAAATATTCACCGATAGGAGAGCTTGGGCAATTTGCAAAGCAATATGCGGAATCACTTGCACAGACTACCGGACATATTGTGGCAATTACCGATAAAGATCAATTTATTGCAGTGGCCGGTCCCACAAAGAAGGACCTCCTTTCAAAGGGAATAAGCCATGAGCTAGAAGAGGTAATTAATGAGAGAGAGAATATTATAGCCGGCAAGGACGATAAAAACTTTGTCAGAATCATAAATGACGATGATTCGGAGTTCACTTATCAGGTTATTGCTCCGATAATCAGTGAGGGAGATGCAATCGGTTCTGTTATAATACTGACTAAGGATGCCAAGACAAAGTTCAGTGATCTTGAAATGAAGCTGGCAACCACTGCTGCCGCATTTTTGGGAAGACAGATGGAGCAATAAAATCCAAATGAACCGGTTATACCGTATACCTTTGCCCTGCCATCCGGCAGGGCATTGCAATATATAGCGGGCAAATTAAATGTATTTTAGCCTGTGCGGCACTGTTATTACAGAAATAATCTTTGGCATATCGCAAAATGATATTTTTATTGCGATGAAGCCAATAAGGAGTTATAATGTTTGTGGCTATTATACCGCTAATTTGAATATTAACAATGAATTTGCCAGGAGGTTGCTGTGGCAAAATACAATTTTGAGGAATTCATGGACATAATCAGAAGGCTGAGAAGCAAGGATGGATGTCCATGGGACAGGGAGCAGACACATGAGAGCCTGAAGGGATGCCTGCTTGATGAGTGCTATGAGACCATAGAAGCAATTGATAATAAGGACAAGGTCAATTTATGTGAAGAGCTGGGAGATGTATTGCTTCAGGTGGCTATGCACAGTGTTATCGCTGAAGAAACAGGGGATTTTACGATAGATGACGTTATAGACTCGGAAGCGGAAAAAATGATTCGAAGGCATCCTCATGTATTCGGTGATATTGCTGTAAGCAATTCTGAAGAGGTTATTAAGAACTGGGATGAAATCAAAAGGCAGGAAAAAAAGACATCTACAATTGAGGATGAGTTCGCGCATATTCCGAAGGCATTGCCGGCGTTGGTAAGAGCGCAAAAGGTGCAGAAAAAAGCAGCTAAAGCAGGCCTGGTTTTTAATGACTGCAAGCAGACCATGCAAAGGCTAAGGGAGGAGCTTACCGGTTTAGAAGCTGTCGTTGAGGGCGGCAATAAGGAGCTTTTGTCTGAGGAATTGGGTAAAATTTTGTTTTCAGTGGTGAATCTGGCACGTATTTTACAATTAAATGCAGAATATTCCTTGACAAATGCTACTAATAAGTTTATAAATAGAATCATAGATATCTTTGCTCTTGCAGAGAGTAGAGGTCAGAATCTATGTGAGCTTTCACCTGCAGAATTGGATATATTGTGGAGGGAAGTTAAAAAACAACAAATTAAAAATCAAAAATAACAAATACTTTAGAGGAGGAGAAATCCATGAACAAAGCAGAATTAGTTGCAGCAATTGCAGAAAGAACAGCATTCTCAAAGAAGGACTCAGAAAAGGCGCTTAAGGCTTTTATCGATGTTGTAACAGAGGAATTGGCAAAGGGTGAAAAGGTACAGCTGGTGGGCTTCGGTACATTTGAAGTTGTAGAGAGACCTGCAAGAACCGGAAGAAATCCTTTGACAAAGGAGACAATAACTATCGCTGCTTCTAAGGCACCTAGATTTAAAGCAGGAAAAGCTTTAAAGGATGTTATCAAAGGTTAATTTGTTGTAATAGAAGTAAAATGACAAACAGGCTGTTTTAATTCCGGATCTTATAGGCAGGGTTAAAACAGCCTTTTATGTTTTAACTGAGAGAGGGCGTAAAAAAATGAGGCTTGATAAATTTTTAAAGGTATCCAGATTGATTAAAAGACGGACAGTGGCTAATGAGGCATGCGATGCCGGCAGAGTATTGATTAACGGCAAGCCGGCCAAGGCAAGCGCCACAGTTAAAGTGGGTGACATAATTGAAATTGGCTTCGGATCAAAGGCTGTTAAGGTGGAGGTCCTGGATGTACAGGAAACCGTCAGGAAGGAAGATGCCAAGGAGTTAATCAGATATTTGTAATGAATTTAAATTATATTAATAAGCATCCATAACCGTCAGCCTTGCTGTCATTAACAGAAAAGACCCTTCATATATTTAAAAAGATATAACTATAAGGCATAGATTGCAGCTATAAATTGAGGGCTAAATGCACCAAGGTTATAGGAAGCTATCGCATGTAAGGAGGATGTAAGGTTATGGATGAAAGGCAACTGCAGCAGAATTTAAAAGGACATAAGCTGATTATTAATGCCAGGAAGACTGTCAATATCACCGGGGTAAATGATGTCCTTTCCTTTGACGCAGGAGAGGTTCTGCTTCAAACTGAACAGGGAATATTGATGATACGGGGAACGGAGCTGCATGTCAACAGGCTGACCCTTGAAAAGGGTGAGGTGGATATTGACGGCCGGATTGACAGTCTTACTTATTCTGATACTGCCGGCAGCTCAAAATCTGCAGAATCCTTATTTGGCAGGCTGTTTAAATAGGAGGCCTGTATGAATCCGGAACTTGCAGTTGAGCTTTATTTCTTTGCATTTTGTATACTATGGGGAGGGCTTGTCCTTCTGGCTTATGATTTTTTAAGAGTATTCAGAAGGCTGATAAAGCATGGTAACCTGTTAATGGCGGTTGAGGATATTATTTTTTGGGTTCTAGCGGGAATTTTAATATTTATAATGATTTACAGACAAAATAACGGTATAATACGCGGATTTGCAGTTATGGGAATGACAGCAGGTATGCTGCTGTACAATATGCTTATTAAGGATCGATTTGTTAACGCTGTTGTTAAGCTTATCCGTATTTTAATAAAGCCCTTTGCGGCATTGCTGAGGCTTATTGGGAAGTGTCTGGCCTTGCTGGAAAAGAGAATAAAGAACATTTTGAAAGTTTTGTTAAAGCAATTGAAATCGGTAAGCAAATCTATTAAAATGAGGATTAGCAGAATCCATCAAAAAAGCCTGCAAAAGTGGCAGGAGAAGTACAAAAAGCGCCGGGAGAATGCGGCTGAGCGCAGGAAGGCAAAAAAACGCCATAAAATAAGAACTACAAAAAAAGATGGCTCTGCATCGGCCGGCAAGACCAATGAGCCTGGTAAAGCGGCAGATGCCGGTACAGGACAGCTGCGCATACATAAAAAGGAACCTGTGTTTAGCAGAATAAGCGAAGAGGAACTTGAGCAGATATTAAAGAAAAAATAAACCCTAACTGCAAATTATAAATAGGAGATGAAAAAGCGGCGGTATGCGTAAAAAGAAGACAGGCATTGGCATTATATCCTTTGTAATCCTTATGCTATTCATTACGCTGGCCTATGGAATGATGGGTCTGAAACAGGAAAAGGAGCAAAAACAGATTATTATCGATCGCCTTCAGAAAAGCATAAGTGTGCAGGAGGAGCGAAAAGAAGAGATTGAAAAGCTGAAGGTGGAGGTTCAGACCAAGCAGTATATTGAAAAAAAGGCTCGCCAGGAGCTTGGAATGGTTTATGAGGATGAAATAATCCTTCAGGCGGAGGATGAATAGCGGTTGTGGTTCCTGGTCAAAATCTGGACACAGGAATTTATCCGCCATTATGTATTGACAAGCGTAAGTAAAGCATATATAATAAAATTTGTCACTTTGGCGAAGTAGCTCAGTTGGCGAGAGCATGCGGTTCATACCCGCAGTGTCGGCGGTTCGAATCCGTCCTTCGCTATGTAAAGGGAAGTTGCAAGTAGCAGCTTCCTTTTTTAGTTTTGTTCTTACCGATTGTATTTATTGTATTTTAAAGAATCCATCTGTATTTCCATAAATCATAATGGTTTTTAATGCAGACCAAACTGCTCCGGAAAAAATGCAAAAAGCCGGCAATAATATCTATACAGCTTAGATGATTTTTTCTGTTATCTTAACTATAAGCTTCTTAATTTCAGTTACCTCCCTATAATCGATTAGATCACTTATTTTCAGTAATTCTTGTCAAAAACTTTTTAGTGGACATGTATTGTTTTTGACAAAGATTTTATTAAGCTCTGCCTATAATATAACTCCACAGCGTGCAAAAAGAAACAATGACAGAAGGAAGACTCGAGGAGGTAATATGAAAAACATAAATAGCAGAGCTTTGTTGGTGCATTTTATTGGATTTATTATTTCAAGAGCGGTTTTTTGTGGGATTAATCCTCTCGCAATAGGCTATTTTACGGCTGCATACCTTTGTGGAGGCTCGAAGCTTCTTTCCTTTGCAGCCGCATTCATGGGCATATTTTCGGTTATGGATTTTAGCAGTATAATAAAATATTCCCTGACCCTTATTGCTTCCGTAATAATAATGGAGGCTCCGGTTATAAAAAAGCATTCGCTTCCGATACAGCTGTTGTATGCTGTGCCATCGGTTGTTTTGTTTGCCTTTTCTCTGCTGGATGGCATATCGAAAAATTCTCTGGCGGACAATATTGTCATCTCGATACTTGAGGCAGCTATAGCAGTTATTTCGGCCGTTCTTTTCAAGTATGGAACAGATTATATAATGCTCAAATCAAAAACCATCAGAATGAATAACGAACAGATGCTTTCTCTGGGCCTGATGGTGGCGGCCTGTGTATATGCCGTTCCGGATCTGAAAAATGCATATGTTTCCTGGTTTTATAGTGGAGTATACTTTATCATACTCCTTTTCACATATAAATTTGGTGTTGGCTTTGGCAGCATAACCGGTGCCGTATGTGGCCTGAGTATGGCTCTTAAGGGCGCATCTGCTGAGAATATCGGGGTATATGCCGTGATGGGAATATTGCCGGCCGCCTTCAGGGAATCCGGAAGAATCCCCACCGCAGTGAGTTATGTTGTAACCGCATTTTTGCTGGGTTTTTTAAATAAATCCATGGCATTGTCTATAGAAGAAATATCAGCCCTGACAACTGCCATAATAATATTTCTTTTGCTTCCTACCCAGCTTGTACTGCGGGCCGATGCTGCAGGCGGCAGCGAAGAGCTTGGGTTTTTGGCGGCGCAAAATCTCAAAAAGATTGCGGAAACAAGAATGAAGATCTTTTCAGATTCATTTCTTAAATTGTCAAAGACCCTGGACAAGATAAGCAAAAATCATGCCAACATAAAACAGAAGGAAATTGATTTGATTTTTGAGGAAATATCCGAGAAGCTATGCAAAAACTGTGTCAACTGCAACCGTTGCTGGGAGAAAAATTTTCAGGAAACCTACAGGGCTGCGTGTATGATGTTCGAGGCGGCACAAAAGAAGGGAAGTCTTGAAAGGGAGGATGTTCCGGAAAGCTTTTTATCCGACTGCATCTGTGCCGATGAATTTATCAGGGAGACAAACGTAAGCTTTGAGATGGCCAGACTGAACAATATATGGCACAGCAGGATGGCTGAGAGCAGGGAGCTGATAGCCCAGCAGCTGAAGGAGGTCTCCAGTGTAATTAACGATATAACGGATGAAATATATGAAAGGGTTTGTGATTCGTATCCGGAGGAGGAGCTGCTGATAAGAAGGCTGAAGGCGGAGCATATCCTGGTGAAAAACCTTACGATTTTTGAGCGCTCAAATAAAAGAAAAGAGATATATTTGACTGCAGCCAGTAAGGGCGGAAGATGCATCACCACCAAGGATGCTGCAGCTGTGATTTCGGAAGCCCTCGGCAAAAGGATGAAGGTATCTGAGGCCTCAAAATCTGTGATCAGCCAAAGCTATGACAGCTTTACCTTTGTTGAGGATACCAAGTTCAAGCTTTTGACCGGTGTGGCAAAAGCTAATAAGGATAGTGTTTCAGGAGATAACTTTTCCATACTGAAGATGGAAAGCGGTGAATGTATGCTTGCCCTGGCGGACGGCATGGGTACAGGGGCTGATGCCGGTGAAGAGAGCGAAACTGTTATGTCTCTTCTGGAGCAGATGATAGAAGCAGGTTTTAAAGCAGAAACGGCAATCAAGCTGATTAACTCCAGCCTGGTCATGAAAGGCGACAAGCAGTCCTTTTCCACGATAGATTTAGCCCTGGTTAATCTCTTTACCGGCATGTGTGAATTTACTAAGATAGGGGCTGCCGCCAGCTTTATTAAAAGGGACAACTGGGTCGAAACCATCAGCTGTGACACCCTTCCTGTCGGTATTTTTGGAAATGTTGATTATGATGTGGTAACTAAAAAGCTTTATGAAGGAGATATTATCATTATGGTTACCGATGGGGTATTGGACTCGATTGAGGAGATTAACAAGGAGGCCAGCATGGAGGAAATTATTCTTGATATCAAGTCCAAAAACCCGCAGGAGATTGCTAATCAGATTCTTGAGAGGATGCTGGCAAGAAGTAATTATTCCCCCAGGGACGACATGACTGTTTTATGTGCGGGAATATGGTTAAAATAAGTAAAAGGAAGCAAAATTGCAATTGAAATATATGTGCAAAAAGGTTAGAATACAATCAAACAAGTGAGCTTTTGTCGGAAAAAAGGATAATAAATAATTGAGGTTTCACTTATCAGGCAGATGAATATGTTTGAAAAAGTATGCAGCTTTATATCGGAAAACAATTTGATAGAAGATAATGACAGGATAGTGGTCGGCGTATCCGGAGGAGCCGACTCTGTCTGCCTTCTTAATATCCTGCACAGGCTGAGCCAGAACAGAAATATCCGGCTTTTTGCTGTTCATATCAACCATGGCCTGCGGGGAAAAGAAGCGGATCTAGATGAGGAATTTGTAAAAAAAATATGCTCACAGTGGGGTATTGAAATATTCTCCTTTTCATATGATGTCAGGAGGATCGCATCCTGTGAAGGCATGACGGAAGAGGAAGCGGGAAGGTATATCCGTTACCGGACATTTTATGATCTGTGCAAAAAAAATATCTGCAACAAGATTGCAGTTGCCCATAATAAAAATGACAATGCCGAAACCTTTCTGTTCAATCTCTTTCGCGGAAGCGGCATAAAGGGACTGACCGGCATACAGGCAAAAAGGACCGTTGCGGATGATGGGCATAATATAGATATTATCAGACCCCTTTTATGTGTAGAGAGAAATGAGATAGAGGCTTATTTGCAGGCCGAGGGCATATCCTACAGAACCGATTCCAGCAATCTGTCGGATGACTATACAAGAAACAGAATAAGAAACAGGATATTGGCATATGCGGTGGAGGAAATCAATCGACAGGCTGTAAAAAATATCTATGAGGCATCCCTAAAGCTTCAGGAAGCCTGGGATTATATTGAAGATAATATATCACTGTGTTATGAAAAAATTGTAGAACACAGGAACAATGAGTACCGGATACCGGTGAGGGAGTTGCTAAATGAAGCGGCTATTATACAAAAAGGCCTGATAAGGCATATAATAAAAAACATGACAGGGCGATTAAGAGATCTGGAGGCAAAGCATATAGATGCGGTACTGGCCCTGTGTGACAGACAGGTGGGCAAGCTTGTACAGTTGCCTTATGGAATTGTAGCTGAACGAGAGTATGACAACATATTATTGCGTCATAAAAGCAGCCAAAGTCGGGAAAACTCACTGATAAAACCTGTGACTGTCAACATACCCGGCACAACCCGGATTGAGGGCAGAAATCTTGTTGTCGTAACAGAGCTTTTTGAATATAAAAAGGGTATGCAAATACCGAAAAACAGTTGTATTAAATGGTTTGATTATGATAAAATAAAAAATGCTGTTGAAATTAGGAGCAGGAGGGAAGGCGACTATCTTTGCATCAATTCTTCGGGCGGAATCAAGAAGCTAAAGGATTATTTTATTGATGTAAAGATACCGAGATTTTTAAGGGACAGTCAGCTCCTGGTTACCGATGGCAGTCATGTTATCTGGATTCCCGAAGCAGGAAGCCGGATAAGTGAGTATTATAAAGTAGATGAAAATACCAAAAATATACTATTGATGAAGCTGATAAATATGGAAGGAGATTATTATGACAGGCAAGACAAGAGTATTGATTCCGGAGGAACAGATAGAGAAGAGAATCAGGGAGCTGGCACAGCAGATAAGCAGCGATTATGAAGGAAAAACCATACATCTTATTGTGATACTGAAGGGAAGTATTTTTTTCAGCTGTGAGCTGGCAAAGAGGCTTACCATACCGGTGACTTTGGACTTTATGTCCGTATCCAGCTACGGAAGTGAAACGGTAAGCTCCGGCAGAGTAAGGATATTAAAGGATTTAGATGAATCAATCCAGGGTAAGGATGTACTCATAGTTGAGGATATTATTGATTCCGGCAATACCTTGGCCTATCTTAAGGATTTGCTGATGGCAAGATCTCCTAGAAGCCTGGCTATTTGTACCCTGCTGGATAAACCGGAGCGCAGGGTGACCAATGTGGATGTAAAGTATGTAGGCTTTGTTATTCCTGATGAATTTGTTGTTGGTTATGGACTGGATTATGATCAGTATTACAGAAATCTTCCTTATATTGGAGTAATTGAGCAGGAATAGGCAGCCCGGGTCGGAGCCTGTGGGCTGTCATTTCGAAGCCGGGGAATATCCTTCATTATCGGAAAGTAGGAAATTAGCTTTGCTTTATCATAGATAGTTTTGTATAAGGAGGTTGTTCAGTGAGGAAACAGATGAAGGGATATGGCTTCTATTTCATCATATTGCTGATAGTGCTGGCGACACTATATTTGTCCAACAATATTGATATAAAAGGTCCTGATGAATATTCTGTATCCCAGTTCGAGAAGGATATTGAAAATGATAGAATAAAACATGTTGAAATTCATCCGAATGTAGAGGTTCCAACAGGTGAGATAACTGTAATTACCGTGGATGATAAGGAAAAAAGCTTTTATGTGACAGATACAGGATTGGTTGAGAATTTGGCCAGACAGGCCGGTGTAAGCATATATGTCCACAATGTGTCAAAGCCAAATTGGTTTTTGACTTCAGTACTGCCTTACATTCTGGTATTTATAATTATCGTTGTTCTCTTTTCCTTCATGTCTAACCAGGCGGCGGTCGGAGGCGGCAACAGCAGGGTTATGAATTTTGGAAAAAGCAGAGCCAAGCTGACTACGGATGAACATAAAACCACCACCTTCAAGAATGTTGCAGGTCTGGATGAAGAAAAGGATGAACTGAAGGAAATAGTAGATTTCTTAAAATCCCCCAAAAAATATATACAGGTGGGTGCCAGAATCCCAAAGGGAATTTTGCTGGTTGGCCCTCCGGGAACAGGTAAAACCCTGCTGGGCAAGGCTGTGGCAGGAGAGGCCGGAGTTCCTTTCTTCTCCATATCTGGTTCAGATTTTGTGGAAATGTTTGTTGGTGTCGGTGCCTCCAGAGTAAGGGATTTGTTTGAAGAGGCAAAGAAGAATGCCCCCTGCATAATTTTTATTGATGAGATAGATGCAGTTGCAAGACGCAGAGGAACAGGCATGGGCGGAGGTCATGACGAAAGAGAGCAGACCCTGAACCAGCTACTGGTGGAAATGGACGGCTTTGGTGTAAATGAAGGAATAATTGTAATGGCAGCCACCAACAGGGTTGATATACTGGATCCGGCCATACTCAGACCGGGACGTTTTGACCGCAAGGTAGCGGTAGGCAAGCCGGATGTTAAGGGAAGGGAGGAAATCCTGCAGGTACATGCCAGGAACAAGCCTCTTGGAGATGATGTGGATCTGAAGCAGGTGGCACAGACCACAGCCGGCTTTACCGGAGCGGATTTGGAAAATCTGCTGAATGAGGCGGCTATAGGAGCAGCCAGGGAAAACCGTTCATATATTAACGCAGAGGATATTAAGAAGGCCTTTATTAAGGTTGGTATAGGTACTGAGAAAAAGAGTAAGATTATCACAGAGAAGGAGAAAAGGATTACGGCTTATCATGAAGCCGGGCATGCCATCCTTTTTCATGTCCTTCCAGATGTAGGGCCGGTATACACCATATCAATCATACCTACCGGCACCGGAGCAGCGGGCTTTACAATGCCTTTGCCTGAAAAGGATGAAATGTTTAATACTAGAAGCAGGATGAAGCAGGAAATTATAGTAGATCTTGCAGGAAGGGCGGCTGAAGAGCTGATATTTGATGATGTTACCACCGGAGCGTCACAGGATATAAAGGTGGCCACTAAGACTGCAAGAGCCATGGTAACCCGCTATGGTTTCTCCGATGTTATAGGAATGGTTAACTATGATGATGACGATGATGAGATATTTATAGGCAGAGATTTGGCGCATACCAGAAGCTACAGTGAGAACATCGCCAACCGGATAGATGATGAGGTTAAGAGGATTATTGATGAATGCTATGCAGAGGCAAAGAGAATTCTCATGGAGAATATAGATGTTCTTCATAAATGCGCCAATCTTTTAATAGAGAAGGAAAGAATTACCAGAGAAGAGTTTGAAGCCCTGTTTGAAGAAAAGACAGCATAGGCAAAAATGATAAAATTTGTGCATAATACCGAAAATAATTAAAAATATTTGTAAAGTTTGTGCACACTTATTTGAAAGATTATGCTATACTATGCAATGTAAACCCCAATACATTATATAGTTTTTGCTACATCCCCATAAGTAACAAAAATACCTTCTCCGAAAAAGAGCAGTCACGTTACGTGGCTGCTCTTTTTTGATCGATTTTTTTCGATAAAAATGTGCATACTGACTTATAGAAAATTTAAGGAAGATATTGAGCGGGAGAATGTTTACCGGATAACACATTGATACCTGAAGATGTATATCGAAGCATAAACGGAGGGGTTGATATGTTAATAGCCAGGAATTCGTTTTTTAAGTATCTTTTTTTATTTTTTTTCGGGGGATTTGCTTATGGGGCAGTTGAAAATCTGTCAAGAGGCTATTCTCATATTTCCATGTTTATCGCAGGCGGCATCTGCTTCATACTAATCGGCCTGCTTAATGACAGGCGTAAAAAAATATCGCTAATCGGCAGGATGGCTATATCGGCTATAATTATTACAACAGTGGAGTTTATTGTTGGCCTGATAGTCAATATATGGCTAAAGCTTGATGTCTGGGATTATTCCCACATGCCACTTAATTTGATGGGCCAGATCTGTCCCCTGTATTCAATATTTTGGTTTTTTATATCCTTTGCCGCCATTCTGATGGATGCTTATATCAGGCGACATCTATTAAAAGAAGAAGGGAGCCGCCTTCAGCCCCCTTAATTTGGAACTATGATGCAATACTTGTCCAGAAGCTCTACCGGATGATAGGAAAGCTTGGATTTTCGCAGACCCTCGTCGCCAACATCGTCTTCCCGGTTGATATATGTTATTCCGTAGGATAGCATATCGCTTGCAAATTCCTTGACTATCATCTGGTAAGACCCCTCATAATCCCTTATTGCCTTCTCAATATGGCAGTAAAGGGTATCCTGTACTATTTCACCTACAGTCATGGCTATTATCCGGCCATCTACCTCTATAAAAGCTCCCTTAAGCCTGAAACGGTCAAAATAGGACATAAGCTCGATTGCTCTTTTTAACTCTTCCTTTGCCAGGGAGCTTTCTTTTGCATGCTCCTTGCCAAAGTCTACAAGAAAATCAGTTACTCTTTGAATATTATCTGAATTTATTCTGTGATAGCTGTAATTTGGATAGAGCTTTTTAAATTTATTTATATGATTTCTCTGACCGCTGTAGCGCCTGCCGGCCATTTCCGCCAAATCCTTTGCCAGATATAAATAATCCGCCCAGTCACGATTTGGCTGGGAAGGTATGGTGCCATTATATTTTTCAACTATATCCGGAACAACCTCCTTAGGGACGGTACAGAACCATAAGGGTATATTCTGGCTGCGGCAATATTCCTTTAAGGCATCTATCGCTCTGTCGAAGGAACCGTTGCCGACAGGGTAGGTAAAGGCGGTTCTGTTGTAGAACTTTACCCGATAGAGCAGCATGTCATCATAGATTGCATAGCTGGTTTTATAAAAATCCCGCCACATATACATGGCTCCCAGCGTATAATCGGCGGTACGCCCTCTTTTGTATTTGAAAAAATCTAGCGCCAATAATATATTATCAGCATCAATGGGCTCAAAATTAAGCATTGGTAACCTCCAAATCCGTTAATCCTTCTTAGGTGAATTAGTTATTAAAGTGTATAATCCTTAGCAATAACGCAAGGATATAATACCATGACAGATCCGAATTTGTCTATCATCCGGGATACACATGAATATTATTCAACGGGACTGATTTGTTTATCCCAAGCTATGCAAAAAGAAGCTGGCTGTCCTTTATTTATTGTGCTAGAATTAATAGCAGCCGGCAGCAAAAAAGGCATAAAAAAATACCGCTGCCGGTAAATAACGGCCTACAGTTGGCCCAGGAAAGGGTAAGATTGCTTATGAAGCTGCTGCTTGTAGCGATTAATGCAAAATATATACATTCAAATCTGGCTGTATATAGCCTGAAATCATATGCAAAGGAATATGCAGATAATATAGAAATTGCCGAGTTTACCATTAACCAGTCTGATGAAGAGGTGTTAAGGGGCATTTACAGGAGAAAGGCCGATATAGTTGCCTTCTCATGCTATATCTGGAATATAAGTATGGTAAAAAGGATTATAAGCCAGCTGAAAAAGGTATGCCCTCAGGTAAAGGTATGGCTGGGAGGCCCGGAGGTATCCTTCCATGCCGAAGACTTTCTCAGACAAAACCCTGCTGCAGATGGTATCGTAATAGCTGAAGGAGAACAGACCTTTCTGGAGCTGGTGCGTTATTATATTGAGGGGAGAGCATCTCTTGATGAGATAGCCGGGCTGGTTTTTGCCCCGGGGGCAAGAACAGAGGCAGATATAAGGTCTAATAATACTAAGGCAAATGAGTCAGACAAAAGGGCTTCAGATAATACGGATATTGTTAAAACAGGACAAAGGCGGCAACTATCCCTGGACAGCCTTCCTTTTCCCTATGAAGGCCTGCTGGGTAATGCCGGGGTACTTAAGAATCGTATTATATATTATGAAAGCAGTAGGGGCTGTCCATATTCATGCAGCTATTGCCTGTCATCAATTGACAGTGGCCTGCGATTCAGGGATATAAATCTGGTGAAGAAAGAGCTGAAGGCCTTTATAGATCATGGGATTGAGCAGGTAAAATTTGTTGATCGCACCTTTAACTGCAGTAAAAAGCATGCCATGGAGATATGGAGCTTCATACGGGAAAATGATAACGGATTGACAAATTTCCATTTTGAGATTTCGGCGGATTTGCTGGATAACGAGGAGATAGAGCTGTTATCCTGCTTAAGGCCAGGGCAGGTACAGTTTGAGATAGGTGTTCAGACAACAAACCCTGACAGCCTGCAGGCAATTCACAGAAGAATGGAGCTTGGCAGGTTAAGCGAAAATGTCAGAAAGTTAAGGGAAAACAACAATATACACCTGCATCTTGACCTAATTGCGGGACTGCCGCTGGAGGATTATGCTTCATTTGAAAAATCCTTTAATTATGTATACTCCCTTAAACCCCATCAGCTGCAGCTGGGCTTTCTGAAGGTGCTTAAGGGCTCCTGCATGGAAAAGGATTGTGCCCGCTACGGAATAGTATACCGGGATGAGCCGCCATATGAGGTTTTATATACAGATAGCCTGTCTTTTGATGAAATGCTTAAACTGAAAGGAATTTGCGAGATGGTGGAGGTATACTTCAACAGCGGCCAGTTTTCAAATTCAATAGAATATCTGGAGCATTTTTTTGACTCGCCCATGAAGCTCTATGAGAGCCTGTATAACTTTTATGAAAAAAGAGGACTGTCCGGCCTCAAGCATAGCAGGATAAAAAGGTATGAAATACTACTGGATTTTTTCCATGAACTGATGTTAAAATCTAATATGTCAGACAATTCATCGCCGTCATCAGAATTATTCAAGGAACTGCTGATATTTGATCTTTGTTTGAGGGAGAATCTGAAGGCACGTCCTCCCTTTGACATCAAAAACCGCAACAGGGAGCAAATCAAAAGGCTATATGACAGCTTCAGGAATAAGGGAAGCTTAATTCATATAGAAACCTTTGCCTTTGACATAAGGGCCGCCGTATTAACAGGCGAGCTTATTCCAAAAAAGCAGGCTGTCATATTTGATTATGACAAAAGAGATCCTATAAGCAACTCGGCAAAAGTAAAATTTTTGGATTTGTCATGATTTTATAGATTTGCTATGATATTCAGATTTACAATCAGCTGTAACAAAAGCTATAAACAAGAAAGGCATGTTGTTGCTATGATTAAGAGAATAACACAAAAGGACAGGCGTAAGGTAGAAAGGATACTGGCAGCCCTGGATGAAAACTATAAGCTGGACGGCAAATGCTTTCTTAATTATGAGACTCCCTGGCAGCTGTTGATTGCCACCATACTCAGCGCCCAATGCACTGATGACAGAGTTAATCAGGTTACAAAGGAACTGTTTAAAAAATACGACAGTCTTGAAGCCTTTGCAAATGCCGACCAAAAGGAGCTGGAAAAGGATATATTTTCCACAGGCTTTTACAAGAATAAGGCTAAAAACATCATAGCATGTGCTCAGAAGCTGATTAGCGAGTATGGAGGTGAGGTTCCGAAGGATATTGAGGAACTGACCAAACTGCCCGGGGTCGGAAGAAAGACGGGTAATGTGATTAGAGGACACATTTATAATGAACCAAGTATTGTTGTGGACACCCATGTAAAAAGAATATCCAAAAGGCTGGGATTTACTAAGGAAGAGGATCCGGTCAAGGTGGAATATGACCTGATGAAGCTGCTTCCCAGACAAAACTGGATCAGGTACAACCAGCAGATTATCACCCATGGCCGCAGCATATGCACCGCAAGGAGCCCCAAATGCAATGAGTGCTTCCTGAGGGAGGATTGCAGCTATGCAGCTTCGAAAAAAGATTAAAAAAATCTTGATTGAATCACTAAAATATCATAGAATTAACATAATATTTTTGTTTACGGACCGGGATATAAGATGCGGCCCAGGAGATAATAAGCTATGACAGAATTAGTTCTTTAATACTGCGAATTAATTTTTCCTTACCATGTATATTTATATCAGAAAGCTGACTTATCAGCTCTTCTATCTTATCCGGCTTGTTTTGCTGCCTGTAAATTTCAGCAAGCAGCTTATATGCTCCCGGCACATCTATTTTTAATGACAGGGCATATTCAAGAACAATGCGGGCCTCGTCAATGTATGAGCTGTCATATAATCGTCTGGCCCATTTATAAAGTATGCTGACCAGAATGATATAATTATTTTCATATTCTATCAGACGCTGCAGATTGGCTATACCGTACTGTTCCTTCAGTTGGGTATTGCTGATTCCTGACAGATTTAGAATCCTTTTATCTGACAGCTTTATTATTGTATCACGGTAGGAGTTAAGGCTAGCATCCTCCTTGTCTTCAAGGGGAAGCCTGTTTAAATCAATAGTTATATAGTCAAGATTTGAAATGTCTCTGCTTCTTGACAGGTTAGCCCGGCTTTCCCTGCTCCAGAAATTATCATCGGAGTCTTTTTGCCCCCGGCCGGCCTTGCGAAGCTGGATATTGAGCCAGGCTGCGAATATAAGTATTAATATAGGTAAAACACGCATAAAGTTTATGTCCTTTCTTATATGATTTAATAATTGCAATATAATTTAATAATTGCAAAAGAGGGCAATTAGGTATATATTTCATTTACGGATGGGATAACATAAGCCGGAAGCAATGAGCAAGTACAAATCCGGCATTAAATTAAAAGAGACAAATATTTTATCGGCTTTTTCGACCAGAAAAAGAGGGAGGTATTATATGAAATTCAACAACAAAAAAACTCAAAGAATAATATCAACAGTTATTGCAGTGATACTGGTATTATCATTTGTTTTAAGCTATGTTTTAAGTCTGGTTAAATAAAGCACTGTAGTTAAAGCATACAAAAACAAGGATGAAAAGTCAATCAGTGAAAGATTTGCTTGAATAGTCTGCAGTTTATGTTACAATAGGAAGAAGTTACATAATCCGGATGATTATTAAGCCCGTTCTATAGGATTATTGTATTCCTGTAGGACTGCATCACATAAGAAAACCTTGGAATGTTTGCTTTGTCCATGTTGCAATAATCAGCATATTAATTTAAGGGGGAAAAATATGGGCAGAAACAGGTTTCTCTTTTCTGTTATACTGCTGGTGGCTGTTTTCTTCTTATTTGGAACAGCGGCCAAAGAGGTTTACGCAGAAAATGAATCAACCATATGCAAGGGTGTTTTTATAGATCAGGTAGACGTTAGCCAGATGACGGCCAGCCAGGCCGGCGCTGCCGTTGCCCGGTATCTGGAGGACTTGCGCAGTAAAAAGATTGCAGTTATGGTGGGCAATAACCTGGTGCAAACGGATTTGGCCAGCCTTGGCTACACAGCGGATTATGCGGATGCGATCGCCCAGGCGCTTAAGTTTGGCAAATCCGGCAACCTGATTAAAAGATACAAGGAACTCAAGGATATCGAGCAGGGCAATGTTGTGCTGCCCCTTAACTATACCTTTGACACCCATAAGATCAGGGAATGGGTGGAAGGCAGTGTCAGCGCATACAATATAGCTCCTGTCAATGCGACGGTAAAAAGAGAGAATGGTAAATTTATATATACTGATGAGATTATCGGCAGCAAGGTCAACGTGGAACAGACTACCCAGGCTATATCCGATGCCATTAACAACTGGAGCCGGCAGGATTTGCTGGTGGAAGCTGTTATGGAGGAGGATAAGCCTCAATATACTAGGGAAATCGTTGAGCTTTGCAACACAATAATTGGCAGCTTTACTACGGATTTTTCATCCTCCGCGGCTGGAAGGGCCGCCAATCTGGAAAATGGCGCAAGACTTATCAATAACTATGTATTGTATCCCGGGGAAGTATTTTCAGCATATAAGGTGCTGACTCCCTTTACAAAGGAAAATGGCTATCATCTGGCGGGCGCGTACCTGAACGGAATGGTAGTGGACAGTCTTGGAGGCGGAGTATGCCAGGTAACTACTACATTGTATAATGCGGTTCTGGAAGCGGAGCTGGAGGTAGTGGAGCGGGCGCCTCATTCCATGACAATCAGCTATGTTGATTTGTCCAGGGATGCGGCGATAGCCGGAACCTATAAGGACTTTAAATTCAGAAACAATACGGATGCTCCTATTGTTATTGAAGGATTTACAAAGAACCGCAAGATTACCTTCAATATCTGGGGACATGAAACAAGAGACAGAGAGAACAGAAAGGTAGTTTACGAAACCAAGATATTGTCAAAGACAGATCCTCCGCCGGATGTAATTACTGAGGATCCTACCAAGCCGAAGTCCTACAGGAAGGTGACCCAGTCGGCCCATACAGGATATAAGGCGCAGCTTTATAAGATTGTATATATTAATGGTGTAGAGGTAAGCAGGGAACTAGTTAATACAAGCACCTACAAGGCTGAGCCAAGATATATAACAATTGGTACCAAGGAAGAGGAGGAGCCGGCTGCACAAACAAAAAACGGCTCAGGTAAAAAGGACAATAACAATACTAAGAAAAATGATAATGCCGGCCAGAACAATACTGAAATATTAACAACACCTGATGATGAACCCCTGGAGTGGGATCCTGCATGGGAGATGGAGGAGCCGGTTCAGTAAATATGAGGAGCTTATGTATGAACGTTGGTAAAATACCGGAATCTGCTTTGAAAAGGTCTGTTATAAACCAGATTAGGCATAGAAGAAATGAGGTGCTGCTTGGTCCCGGCGTGGGTGAGGATTGCAGTGTAATTGAACTTGCCGAGGATGAAGTACTGGTTATGTCAAGCGACCCAATAACAGGTGCAATCAAGGACATCGGAACTCTGGCGGTTCATATTACAGCAAATGATATAGCCTCCAGCGGAGCGGAGCCGGTAGCCCTTATGCTGACCATACTGCTTCCCGAGGGCAGCAGGGAAGAAGAGCTGAGAGCCATGATGCAGGATATGGAGGCGGTATGTGCCCGGCTGAATATAGAGATAGCAGGAGGCCATACTGAGGTTACAAAGGCTGTAAATCAGCCAATTGTAACCGTAACCGGTATCGGCAAGATAAAGCGTGATAAAGTAATAAAAACCGCAGGCGCCCTGCCGGGACAAGAAATTGTAATGACCAAATGGGCCGGTCTCGAGGGAACGGCTATAATTGCAGCCGAAAAGTATGACGAGCTGATAACAAGATATCCCAGGAGCTTTATCGACAGCGCAAAAAGTATGATAGAGTATATATCAGTTGTGCCGGAGGCGATGATTGCCGGCGAAATTGGAGCATCATCAATGCATGATGTTACAGAAGGCGGAATATTCGGAGCCCTGTGGGAAATCGGGGCGGCAGCCAAGGTAGGTATGGAGGTTTTCCTGGATAAAATTCTTCTAAAGCAGGAAACTGTTGAAATATGCGAGTTTTATGACATTAACCCTTATATGCTCATATCCAGCGGGTGTCTACTTATTATTACCGACAGAGGCAATCTTATGGTTGATAAATTAAAGGAAGCCGGTATTGCCGCGGCGGTAATAGGAAGGATAACGTCCGGCAATGACAGAATTATCATAAATGGGGAGGAAAGACGCTACCTTGAACCGCCAAAGAGTGATGAGCTATATAAGGTGATTTAATAAAACTTTATTACGTCAAATGGAAGCATGGAGGATAAGCTATGAGAGAACAGATTCTAAAAGCAATAGATAAGAACAGCAAAATTTCAGCGGCGGATCTGGCTATTATGCTGGGCACGACAGAGGAAGAGGTAAAGGCTGTTATTAAGGAGCTGGAGGATGAAAAAATAATCTGTGGTTATCCTACTCTAATCAACTGGGAGAAGGTGCAATGTGAGCGGGTTACAGCCCTGATTGAAGTGAAGGTTACACCCCAGCGTGGTTTAGGCTTTGATAAAATTGCAGAGAGAATCTACAAATTCGATGAGGTTCAGTCAGTATATCTTATGTCAGGCGGCTTTGACCTTACGGTAATACTGGAAGGAAAGACCATGAGGGAGGTAGCAAATTTCGTATCGGAAAAGCTTGCCCCCATGGAGGCTATTTTAAGCACTGCAACACACTTTGTGTTGAAAAAATACAAGGAGCACGGTTTGCCGCTGGTGCAGACCAAAACAGATGAAAGGATGCTGATTACACCTTGAGAAATCCATTATCTAAAGCTGTTATGAGTATACAGCCTTCCGGTATTCGAAAGTTTTTTGACATTGTGACCGAGATGAAGGATGCCATTTCGCTTGGTGTAGGTGAACCGGACTTTGATACCCCCTGGCATATCCGTGAGGAAGGCATCTATTCCCTGGAGAAGGGAAGAACCTTTTATACCTCCAATGCAGGCCTGAAGGATTTAAAGATAGAGATCAGCAATTACCTGAAGAGAAGATTTGACCTTGAATATGATTATAACAGTGAAGTCCTTGTTACTGTAGGAGGCAGCGAGGCTATTGATGTAGCATTGAGGGCAATGCTGGATCCCGGGGATGAGGTATTAATTCCTCAGCCCTGCTATGTATCCTATGAGCCCTGCACTATTCTTGCAGGAGGAAAGCCTGTCATAATTGAGTTAAAGGGAGAGAATGAGTTTAAGCTGACGAGTAAACAGCTGTTGGAAGCAATTACCGACAAGACAAAGGTATTAATCCTTGCTTATCCCAACAATCCGACAGGCGCCATAATGGAATATGAGGATTTGAAGCCTCTTGTGGATATAATAATTGAAAAGGATTTATATGTAATCTCGGATGAAATATATTCAGAGCTTACATATGGCAGAAAGCACGTTTCAATAGCGTCATTCCCAGGAATGAAGGAAAGGACTATTGTCATAAACGGTTTTTCCAAGTCATATGCAATGACCGGCTGGCGTCTTGGCTATGCGGTAGGTCCGGCTGTAATTATGGCTCAGATGATAAAAATTCATCAATTTGCAATTATGTGTGCGCCTACCACCAGCCAATATGCCGGTATTGAAGCGCTAAGAAATGGTGATTCAGATGTTGAGATGATGCGGGATGCCTATGACAAGAGGCGCAGATATCTTGTTCATGCTTTGCGCAATATGGGGCTGGAATGCTTTGAGCCTTATGGGGCATTCTATGTATTTCCCTGCATAAAGAGCTTGGGTATGACTTCTGAGGAATTTGCAACAAAGCTTTTGCATGAAGAAAAAGTAGCTGTGGTTCCGGGAACCGCTTTTGGTAACTGTGGCGAAGGCTACCTCAGAATATCCTATGCTTATTCCATCGAAAATCTGAAAATTGCCCTTGAAAGGATAGGGCACTTTGTCGAAAATCATAGAAAATAGAACTATTTACGTGATTTTGTTGATAAAATTTGAAGGGTTATGTTAAAATGTAATAGACTAAGGGTTCGGAGGTAGCAGGATGGCATCTGTCAGCGCAGAGCATATAAATCCGTTTTTGATGGCTTCAGCAAAAATACTTAAGGAAATGTGTTATGTTGAAGCCAGTATAGGTAAACCGTTCTTAAAAAGTCCCGCTTTTTATGAAGATACATTATTGATACTCATAGGTTTTACCGGTGCAATGAAGGGGCAGGTTATAATATCATTTGATTACCCTGTTGCCTGTGATATTGCATCCAGAATGATGATGATGCCCGTTACGGAACTTGATGAAATTGCCAAAAGCGCAATAGGCGAGCTGGGCAACATGATTATGGGTAACACAGCAACAATATTTTCAACAAAGGGTATAGCTATTGATATTACACCCCCTACTATAGGAAATGGAACAATGGTTTTTACCACCAGTTACACAACTAATATCTGTGTTCCATTTACCTATGATTCAGATAAAAAAATAGAGGTAAATATAGCAATTTCAAACTAAGTATATAAAAACAGTAACTTAACTTATATAGTATGGGACGGGTGCAGCTTGCGCCTGTTCCGGATTCTTACAGAGTTTCGCCGGCGAAACTCTTTTTTCACTGTTTATTTTTATTTAATGTTATTTATTAAGATATTATTAATCAGATTAATTCACTTATTATTAATTTTTTGAAAGGATTGCATATGAATATAGTATTGTTGGAACCGGAAATACCTGCAAATACGGGCAATATTGGCAGAACCTGCGTGGCAACAGGAAGCAGGCTGCACCTGATTAAACCATTGGGCTTTAGTCTGGATGAGAAGGAAATAAAAAGGGCCGGTTTAGATTACTGGCCCAAGCTGGATGTTACGGTATATGAAAACTATCAGGATTTTCTGGAGAAAAATCCGGGTGCCAAAATATATATGGCAACAACCAAGGCCCGGCGTCCCTATACCCATGTAAAATTTGAACCGGACTGCTATATTATGTTTGGCAAGGAGAGCGCCGGGATCCCTGAAGAGTTGCTGCTGGCCAATAAGGAAAATACCATTCGTATACCCATGATCGGAGATATCCGATCCCTGAATCTGGCCAGCTCTGTTGCAATAGTATTATATGAGGCCCTCAGGCAGAATAATTTTGAAGGACTGAGACTTGAGGGAGAGCTTCATCACCACAGCTGGGATGAAGTATAGCTTAACTTATTTAATATCAATCCTTTTGCCGGTAAAGTATGTCTTCTCCCCCAGAGTAAGATATATATTATACACACCGGATTCAATACCGTATGTCGAAATCCAGCCGTCTACTGTAGCCGTTACCTTCCCATCATTTTCGCTTACTGTTGGAGTAAGATTGTAAAGCAAGTTTTTGCCGTCGTCCCGGTTAAGCACCAGATAGCAATTTGACAAATCATCAGCCGACTCGGTACTGTAGCTGGCCTTTATTGTAAGCTTGATGGGGTCGAGGGCCAGCTCGATATCCTGATTTAGCTCGGCATTGGTCAGATCCACTGAGGCGGCTGCTTTAGGGCTGATTCCCAGATTGCCCAAAAAGCGGCCTTTTGCGTTGACATCAAAGGCGCTGATGTCCTTATATGGTTCTGCCCTTAAGGTCCTGTAGGTCAGATGAGGCAGGGTTAGCTTATATACCAGCCTGTCATCCTTTACCTGGACAATCTTGCTTGACTGTATGAGTCCTTCTGTGAACATGTTGGAGGGACCGTAATCATAATCACCTTTTTCCGGGTTATAAAGGTTTGAACCGAATGTTATCCAGATGTTTTTCGGATTAGAATCAAGCTCTATGGCGCCACTTACCCATTCGGAATAAAATTCAGGGCCGAGCTCCTTGCCATATTCCCAGATTTGTCTTATTGTCATCTTATCGGTATTTATACGGTAGATAACCGCTCTGGAATAAACATCATCTCCGGTTACCTTCTTTTCAGGCTTTGTGACCTTTGTACGGCCGGCACCATTGTCAAAACACATTATATCGCCGTTTGAGAGAATTGTTACCTGATGTTGTGCATATTGCCACTCAAAGTTATCACCTACGGGAGTAAAGAAATATTTCTTATATTCCTCGCTCCAGCCTTCCGGATCACCAAGAATCCATTTCAGGCTTTTATCGCTTTTATCAACTGCCACAATTGCGTCTATATGCCTCGAGGACAATAATACAAGGTCGTTTGCTTCATCATACCAGATACCGTTGTTGTGGAGCCAGTCCTCATCGCTTCTGTTAAGTGAACCTCCCTCCTTAGGATCAATTAATTCCATCATATCCAGCTCCCATACAATTCTGCCGGTCTCCCTATCCAATTCAACAACATAATCCTCAAGGGTTTCAAGACCGGGACGATTTGCTGCCACCAGCAGGTTGCCGTTGGGCATTTCAAAAATATCATGATGCATGCCTCCGCTAATTGCATACTCGCGGTAGACCTTACCTAAAAGATCCATTTCGATAATACCTGATTGATAGTAGAGGGGATGGATAGTATAATTTGACGGCAGTATCAGATGGCCGTTTTTTAAGACCTTGATTCCCAGGGTTCCGTTCTTTTTCATGAACCAGCGGACATCCCCCTTGCTGTCGACAGCATAGAAACAGCCATTAAGACCCATTATAAAGGTAAGGTCGGAATAATTGTAATCTGCAGCCTTTTTCATCTCTGCTGTTATACCATCAGTGTCCATATCAATGGCATCTGTGGTTACAGATAAGGTGGTGCTTCTGCCGTCCTCCAGGCTAAGAACCACCTCTGTTGTACCGGCAGGATACAGGCCGTATATGGGGACAATGTGATCCGTATTGGCAGGAAAGCTCCCCTTAATATCATCCTCCTTGGCTTTTCCCTTAACTGTTATGCTGCCTCCCACTGGGCTATCGGTGGAAAAGATAGCGACAGCGGTCAAGGGTGAATTGCCGTAGGGATTTACTATTACCAGAGGTTCTTCAAAGTCATATTTTTTTGCCGCTTCAGAAAGGAGTCCGGCATCAATCTGACTTTGCTCATCAAAATAATTATCGACTGTAAGACTTACTGCCTGAATATCTGATGCATCCTTCGGATTTGCAGTTGGGGTTAAAGAAGTCTGCTCCTGACCGGTGGGTGTTGGCGAGTCGGTATTATCCTTCTTTCTTGAACAACCAAGGAGTGCTCCGCTAAGGGCTATTGCAAAAAAAAGCAGAAATATCTTTTTATACATGAAAATTACCTTCCTTTCATTCAAATTTTGCCTTGCTTATTAATAGGCTATAAAATCAAATCTACTCTTTTATTGATATGGTGTGACCGGTATTGTACCTGACTCCCTCATAGGTGATTACCAGCCGGTAGTCGTCCGGTGGCAAATTTGAAAAAGGAGCCAGCAGCTTATATTTTAATTTATAGTATTTACTTTCTCCGGTACCGGTATAGGATAAATCCAGGATATAAGCTCCCTTATTTCCGATAAATTCAATATGAGAAACCTTGTGGTCATTAGCCTCAACATACAGGATTTGCTGGCTGATGGAGAGCTTTATGCCCTCAGAAAGGAGCTTATCGGGCACCGGCTGAGCCTTTTTATTAACTACTGCTGCCGACAAGGTCCCTATAAAGAAATTCTCAGCCGGTCGCATGGCAGATGCGCAGCTGGAAAAATCAGGCACAAATTCATATGCCCTGTAGAAGGTGTTTTTTATGGAATACTGATTTATGACTTCTTCTGTTTCATAATCAAACTCATAAATCATGCCATTTTCCTTGTCCGGTGTTTCCTCCGCAAGATAGCCGCCCATGAAGAATACCCGTCCGGCGTCATAGGCAAAGCGGTAATTGCTTGTTATCTTGGATTTGATGCCTTCATAGGTATGTGGCTGGGAAACGGTCATATCCTTTTCGTTGACGGTGAATATTGAAACAAAGGATGATTGAAGCTTGTCGAAGAATTTAATTTTTCTTGTACCATGCCAATGGTTGTCAAAAAGCATAATATGAATCGTATCAGGATTATTATCCAAATCCTCTTTTAACTGATATGCGGTATGCTGCTGATAATTCCAGATAATATCACCAACAGGCTTAAGCACCTTATCTTCAAAGGCTGTACCCTCCCAGAATCTGGGGTCGCAGATTATCCATTTCAGCTCATTGGTGGACCAGTTCACCTTTATTGCGGAATGAATATTTCTGGGAGATAATACAACGCAATCATCCTCTGGTATATACTGGACTGAATTAACATGGGCCCAGTCTATCATATCAACATAGGCATCACCGAATATCTCCCTTAAATCCAGTGATTTTACTATCGCCCCTGTTTTACGGTCGATTTCCTGGATCATATCCTCCACATGGCCGTTTATGGAATTAGTTGCAACCAGAAGATTACCGCCGGGTGTTTTTTCAATTATTTCGTGATGGGCACCGTTTTTAATAAAATATATCTGATGGACCCGGCCAAGATAGTCCATTTCATACAGCTGCTGGGCGTGAGGTTTTTCATAGGTTTGAATCATTACATCCTTATCCATAACAATAAAACGGTTATTTGACAAAGGAAAATAACCGTAGCTGGCATATTCCTCGTCCAGATACCAGCGAATATTTCCCTCGGTATCAAAGGCAAAGGGTCGGGGACAGCCAAAGCCTGAAACCTCCAGCATCCCATATGCGCTTGGCTTGGTGTATTTAATTACCTTTACCAGATCCTGCATGGATTTTGGCAGGGGGTCAGTCTGGATAGAGAGGCTTTTTGATGCCACCGGCTTGTTGTTTTTATCAATTAATTCCAGAACAACGGTGTTGTTTTTATCTGGATAAAGGCCTATTACAGGAACACGGTGATAGATTGATGCTTCTAGATTGCCTACAACATTCGTTTCATCGCTGTTTCCTTTGACGGTAACCCGAACAGCGTATTCCTGGTCGGTTTTAAACAGGACAATAGCCGTCAGGGGCGAGTTGCCAAACGGATTTAAAATGACCATGGGGTCATCAAAGCTGTAATTTCCATCCCTCAGCAGGCTTTCCAGCTGCTTATCCAACTGATAGCTTTGAGATACCCGGTCATCTACAAGCGGGATTGTGCTGGTGAAGCTGTAGGGATTATTGTTTGAGATTAAAACCGTGCCGCCTTCAACATCCGATTGATTTTTTTGATCAGGCTTAAGGCTGGCGTTGCTGTCCTCTTCATCCGGACCTTCTTCCGGTTTATTCTCTGCAGAAGAAATATCCTGGCTCTGCTGCTGAGCCGGAGAAGGCTTATTTTGTGTATTGTCCTTGGTCTTTTTGCTGCATCCGGCCATTAATCCCAGACATATGGATACAAGCAGTCCTGCGATAATAATTTTTTCTATTATGCTTTTTTTCATATTCCACCTCTTATTAATACTGCCGGCATAAGTATTTCTAAGGTTTATATTGAAACTACACATTTATTCTGAAAAGCTGTAGCTAAAGTCCTCATCTGCAAAATCATAGGCAAGAGTCAGACCCTTTGCTTCTTTTTTTATCTCAAAGGCAATCCAGCCCTCGTTGCTTCCGAAATTCAATGTGGTTCCCGGAAGCCGTTTCATTCCCAAATCTGAGATAAATATATCGTCAATTCTTTTATATACATTGCCTTCGGAGTCTGTCAGTGTCATCTTGTCCCACTCAATGTTTTCCTTGCTTTCTTTTTTGCTAAGCTTCATCTTCACAAGAAAATAATCATGTCCCTCCTGTGCCTTAACCTCGTATTCGTTAGTAGTTGCATCCGTATAACCAAGTACGACGCTAACATTGCTCATCGTGTCATCTCTAATGACATTCTGAATTGTTATCTCCCAGCCGTTGACTGACAAGGTCGTTTCTTCAAATTCGCGCAAAGCAGCTTTCTGTTCCTTGTCAGGCTCCTGTGCAGACGGGCCTTCATCACCGGCCGGAGCGCTTATAGCAGCAGTTACTGTGGGTGTGTTTTCCGGGGGCCGGTCATTTGCAGCCTTATCCGATTTGCAGGAAATAAGTAAGGCTGCTGCAGCAAGCAGGGTTATTGGAAGCAATACCTTTTTCATTTTACATCCATCCTTTCATTCCAGATATATTATTATTGATCAATTCACTACATATCCATTATGGAAAAGGTTAAAAATTTTTAATTATAATGGCGGTTTAAGCCATTTTCTAACCTGATTTGCAGCAAACCGATATCTCCGGTCAGTCGGAAGCTGCCTAATTAAGTTATTGACATATTGTGGCAATATATACATCTAAAATATTTGACGAGAGAAATTTTTAATAAGTGCCATGTTTTGGAGGGACGTGTGACAAAGGGAAGTATTAGAATGACATAATTATCGCAGCTCTGCCTTGGGAAGAGAAAATGTGAATTCGCTTCCGACACCTTCGGTACTGACTACGGTTATATTTTCATTGTGGGCCTGAATAATTTCCTTGGTTATGGACAAGCCAAGCCCGGTTCCCCTCTTATCCTTACCGCGGGAGCTGTCGGTTTTAAAAAAACGCTCCCAAATTCGGTTGAGACAGTCCCTGGGAATGCCAATGCCGTAATCCTTGACGGAGATAAACACTTTTTCGCCCTTCTCCTCAGAGGATATTTTGATACTTGAATTGTTATGGCTAAACTTGATGGCATTGTCAATAAGATTATAAAGAACCTGCTGAATTTTATCCATATCTGCATTTACATAAAGCTCTCTGGAGGAGAAAACCAGGTTAATGCTGATTTTTTTCTCACGGCAGGAGCCTTCAAAGCTTGCAGCTGTTTTCTTTATTACACTGTTGATATCAAAGGTGCTTATATCAAGCAAGGCTGCCTTGGTCTCAAAGCGGTTCAGTTCAAGCAGATTGCTTGTAAGCTTGTTAAGCCGTTCGGTTTCAAACAAAATTATATCCAGATATTTGTCCTGCTGCTGGCGGGGAATGGTTCCATCCTTTATTGCCTCCGCAAAGCCTTTTATTGAAGTGAGCGGAGATCTGAAATCATGTGATATATTGGCGACGAATCTCTTCTGATAATCATCCAGCTTGCTAAGCTCCTTTGACATGTAGTTGATTGCTGCGCCAAGCTCCTTGTAATCGTTGAGACCCTTCAGTACCAGGGCATAATTGTAATTGCCCTGGCTGTACTCCCTGGCTGCCTTTGTCAGCTTTCTTTGCGGAACAACCGTTATCAGATAAAAATACAGAAACATCAGCAGCAGGATTGACAAAAATATAAGAAAGCAGGTATTGATTACATCGAGATAAACATCGGTTGAATTTTGGATAGCTTTATATGAGGTAAAAAGAATAATATATCCGTTTACATCATAATTGTAGATGATGGGGCGGGTTAAGGCCAGCATCGGCTCCGTAAAGACATCTGAAACGAAAACGTTGCCGGTATAGCCTGCATTCAGCAATTCAGGGTATAGAACAGATACATTCTTATCCCTGGCACTGGGTTTATCTGAGGAGTCGATTATTATTCTGCCGACATCGTTAACGATCCAGGTGCGGATGCCCAGAAATTTGCTGATGGATTTAAGCTGCATCTTTAGCTCATTAGTTGTTTTTGTACTGTCTCCGAATATGGATAGATATTCCGATACAATAAAATCCGCTTCCTCGGCCAGCTTACTTTTGCTTTCTTCAATAATTCTTTTCTCAAGAAGTGATCTGCCATATGTATTCACCAGCACAAAAGCCAGGGCAACAGCAGCCAGATAGCATGTTATCAGCCTTAACCATAAGGTTTTTCTCACGGTATGCACCAACCCTTCTACTTCCTTGAGCTTTTTACCTCAAACTTATAACCGATTCCCCATACCGTGGCCAGACTCCATTCCGGATGATCCTTTATCTTTTCCCTTAATCTCTTTATATGGACATCCACCGTTCTGGTGTCACCATAATAATCATATCCCCATATATGGTCAAGCAGCTGTTCTCTGGTAAAAACCTGATTTGGATGGGAGGCTATAAAATACAAAAGCTCCAGCTCCTTTGGCGGCATATCTACGTTCTTGCCGTAATACTGAACCGAGTAATTGCTTAGATTTATTACCAAATCAGGGTATACAACACATTCTGCGCCCTCCTGCTTTGATTCGGAGCTTTTGTCGGCAGCAGCATTATAGCGTCTGAGTACGGCTCTGACCCTTGCTACCAGCTCCTTTGAGTCAAAGGGCTTTATTATATAGTCGTCGGCTCCCAGCTCAAGGCCCAGAACCTTATCAAACACTTCTCCCTTGGCACTAAGCATGATTATGGGAGTAGATGACTGCTTACGAATCTCCCTGCAAACCTCATAGCCGTCTATTCCCGGCAGCATCAAATCAAGAATCACAAGGTTGGGCTTATATATGGAAAATTGCTTAAGGGCCTCCTGACCGTCATATACGGTAAGTGTATCAAAGCATTCCTTGGTCAGATAAAGTGAAATCAGCTCAGCAATATTGGTATCATCATCAACAATCAATATCTTTTGTTTGGCGGACATGACTTTCCCCCTTTACTTAAATTCTACAATAGTTACTCCATGATCTCCCTCTCCAAAGCCTCCTATTCGGAAGGATTTAACATAGCTAAGCTTTTTCAGGTGCGAGTGGATAGCATTCTTTAAGGCCCCGGTACCCCGGCCATGTATTATGGTTACCTTGGGCAAATGCGCCAGATACGCGTCATCAAGGTATTTGTCCAGCTCAGGAATCGCTTCATCAACAGTTTTGCCGATAAGATTTAATTCCGGATGGATGGTTGATGATTTGGATATCCTGATTTTGCTGCTTTTATCGCTTGCATAGCCCTGGGGAGTGCTAATATCTTCCTCAAGTAGCTCAATATCATTAATATTTACCAGTGTTCTCAAAATACCCATCTGGACATACAAATCCCCCTTGGCATTGGGAAGGGTGCTTACCGTACCCTTCAGGCCAAGACTGATTACATGTACATAATCGCCTATCCGCAGACTTTTTGCAAGATCCTTGGGCTGCTTTGCTCGCTTTTTGGGAAGAGTGCTTTCAGTTTCACCCAGTCGCTGGCGAAGCTTTGAGCGTTCCTCCTCCATTTCCCTGATGTTGCCACCCTCCTGAAGCCATTTGTTATAGCGTTTAATGCTTTGATCCGCATATTCCTTTGCTTCATTAAGAATTCTTGCAGCCTCCTCCTTTGCCTCTCTAAGCAGGCGTTCACGGCTGGCTTCGAGGCTTTCGTTCTTTTTAGCCAGCTTCTGCTTAAGCTGCTCAATTTCAGCCTTATACTGGGCAATTTCCTGCTGTTCCTGCTCGATTTTTTTGCGGCTGGCTTCCAGATCACTTATAACGTCCTCAAAGCTTTTATCCATTTTGCCTATGCGGCTTCTTGCATCCTCTATGATAAAATCCGGCAGACCCAGCTTGGAGGAAATGGCAAAGGCATTGCTTTTGCCGGGTATTCCTATAAGCAGGCGGTAAGTAGGCCGCAGGGTTTCCACGTCAAATTCACAGGAGGCATTTGATACACCCTTGGTTGACAGGGCATAAATTTTTAGCTCACTGTAATGGGTTGTTGCTATTACCCGTATATTTCTTTTGTGGAGGTAAGATAAAATTGACATGGCAAGAGCGGCTCCCTCTGTAGGGTCGGTGCCTGCACCCAGCTCGTCAAAGAGGACAAGCGAGCGATTATCCGCTTTTTCAAGTATTTTGACGATATTGGTCATGTGTGATGAGAAGGTGCTGAGGCTCTGTTCAATGCTCTGCTCATCGCCTATGTCTGCATAAACCTCTTCGAAAATAGCCAGCTCCGAGCCGTCAAAGGCAGGAATATGCAAGCCGGCCTGGCCCATCAGGGTAAGCAGGCCCACTGTCTTGAGGGTAACGGTTTTTCCGCCTGTATTGGGGCCTGTAACAATAAGCATGGTAAAGTCTTTGCCAAGCGTTATATCTATAGGAACAACCTTTTTTGCGTCAATCAGAGGGTGACGTCCCTTCTTAATATTGATGTAGCCTTTATTGTTAAAGACAGGCTCGGAGGCCTTCATATTTCTGGACAGGTTTGCCCTGGCAAAGATGAAATCCAGCTGGGAGAGGGCATTATAATTAAATTCAATCCTGTCTGTATGCTCTGCAGCCATATTGCTTAAGTTTGCCAGAACCTTTTCGATTTCCTCCTGCTCCTTAATAGCCAGCTCTCTCAGCTCATTATTTAATCTGACAATGGCAATCGGTTCTATAAAGAGAGTGGAGCCTGTTGAGGACTGATCATGTATCATCCCCTGGAACTGGCTTTTGTATTCAGCCTTGACAGGAAGACAATAACGGCCGTTCCTCATGGTTATAATATTGTCCTGCAGCATGCTCCTGGAGGAGTTAAGTATTGAGCCCAGCTCATTGTGAAGCTTTTCATTCACATTGCGTATAGCTCGGCGGACTGATTTCAGACCGGGGCTTGCATCATCGGCAATCTCCTCCTCGGATATAATGCAGCGCTTTATTTCATTATTAAGTGGGCTTAAGGGCTCAAGGCCGGCAAAAAGCTCCGTCAGTGAATCCTCATAAGCCTCATCTGTGTCCTTGCCTGTATAGCCGCCGTATGCCTTAATCCGCAGGGTGGCATCAAGGTTGGAGCTTATACGGAGAAGCTCCACAGCATTCAGTGATGTGCCCAGCTTAAGCCTGGCAATAGATTGCCTGATGTCATGAATACCACCGAAGGAGATGCTGCCCTTTCTCAATAAACGGGTGAGGGCATCTGTGGTTTGTCTTTGCAGCTTGCTTATCGTTTCAGGATCGGCAGACGGCAGCAGGCCTGCACACAGCTCCTTTCCACGTTTGGTCTGGGCAAGCTCACACAGCATGTCAATTATTTTATTATATTCCAGAGTTTTTAGCACTTTTTCATTCATAACAAACTGCCTTTCCGCTATCTGTAAGCATCTGTCATTATAATATCACAATAAATAAAAATATGTACACCAATACTATTTTAACTTATCCCTGACAAAATTAAAACATCAATTTAGTTATTTTGCCTGAGATGGACGCAACCAGCAATAAAAAATATAAGCACATATATGGCCTCTATTATTCACTGCAACTTGATGTAGCTTATATTATTGCTTTATGATATAATTTAATATAAAATTTACATAAATTTGACATGAATTACATTTATAAGTTTCGTCGACTTAATCCTGATTTTCAAATATAATATCTAATCCAATTCTAAAGAAGGAGGTTAATATGAATACAAGAATAGTATATTGTGATGAAACCGGAGATGACGGTTTAAACACATGTTCAAGCAATGTTTTTATTTTAACTAGTCTATATATGCCCGTTGAGTCTTGGCGAGAAAATTATAATAGAATAGTAGAACTTAGAAGACATTTAAAAATTTTATATGGATTTCATGTTAAACAAGAAATGCATACTAAACACTTTTTAACTGATAAAAATCCCTACAGAGATTACAAATGGTCCGATGACCAAAAGAGAGATATATTAAATTTCTTTACCGAAATGATAGCATCTTTAGATATTTCGATTATAAATGTAATAATCGATAAAACCAACATCAAAACAAATGATTATCCAATATTAGCTAATGCTTTAAAATATAACATACAACGGATAGAAAATACCAGTAATAATGAATGGAATTATTTAATCATAACGGATAAAGGCAGAATAGGTCCTATGCGAAAAACAGCAAGAGCTATAAGAGTATATAATCCAATTCCTTCTAGATTTTCAGGACATTACAATAAACCAATTAAAAACCTAATAGAAGATATACTTGAAAAGGATTCAAGAGAATCCTATTTTATTCAAATATGCGATTTTGTTTCCTATTTTGTTCATTTATATTATAAAATACACCATAAAAAAGAAAACCTACCAACGCGCGTAGGCAAATTAATTAATAATGAATTTATTGAAAATGTTTTAAGAACATTAAGTATAAATGGAGTATTAAACGAAAAAGCCAGTTCTCAAAATTATGGGCTTGTTATATACCCCAAATAAAACACCACCTACAACGCATTCGCATTTTCAGTGGTTCAAATATATTATCACATAAAGTGAGATTTTTGTCAATCCCAATATTATAGTGTAATTTTACTCTAAAATTTTTATATCATTTTAACAAATATAACTATGTCTGGCATTGATAAATGATGAGATAGTTTTATATTATATTACATTGTCTTTTTAAACAATACCAAATATAATTATCAGTATATAAAATAGCAAGACCAATAAAAATGCTCTGTAATTTTGCTTAGGCAGATGATATTGATTCTACAAAATAAAATGTACTCAAGCTACTTTGGGTACCAATAATAGAAAGGAGATTAATTCATGAGAAAAGCCAGATTGAAGCTGGACAAGGATTTTACCATAGCAAAGGTTGATAAGCGTATATTCAGCACCTTTATCGAGCCAATCGGAGATATCGTATATGGCTCCATCTATGATCCGAAGCATCCGACTGCCGATGAGCAGGGCTTTCGCAAGGATGTAATGGAGATAATGAGGGATTTAAAATCAACTGCCATAAGATATCCCGGAGGAAATTTCGTATCCAACTATCACTGGATGGACGGTATAGGACCGAAGGATAAGCGGCCGGCCCGCTTTGACAAGGCCTGGAGGCGTATTGAAAGCAATGAAATGGGTATAGATGAATATACCGACTGGGTTAAGAAGGTAGGCTCCGAACCGATGCTGGCAGTTAATCTTGGTACCGGTACACCGGAGGAAGCTGCCTATGAAATAGAGTATACAAATGTTGAGGGCGGTACATATTTTAGTGAGCTGCGCAAGCAGAATGGCTATGAGAAGCCTCATAATATTAAAATGTGGTGTCTTGGTAACGAAATGGACGGCAGCTGGCAGATGGGCGAGAAGACTGCCTATGAATACGGCAGGGTGGCATATGAGGCTGCAAAGCAGATGAGGGCGGTTGATCCGAATATTGAGCTTGTTGCCTGCGGCAGCTGTGCCAACGACAAGTCTCATCCTACCTTCCCTGAATGGGACAGGGTGGTATTGGAGCAATGCTACGACAAGGTGGACTACCTTTCCCTGCACAGATATTACAGCTATGATCCTGAGCGGGTTAAGGGAACTGTTTTCCCGGCGCAGTTTACACCCGAGGATCTGCCATGCATTTCACAGGATCTGGCATCCTTTATCGATACGGTATGTGCAGCAGCCGATTATGTAAAGGGGCTGAAATATTCCGACAAGACCATCAATATTTGCTTTGACGAATGGGGAGTATTAAGCAGCCACACCGCCAAGGCCGAAGGCTGTGAGTGGACCGAGCGTTATGAACCTGACGGCAGGTTTATGTTCAGGATGAATCTTATAGATGCCGTATTGTTCGGCAGTATACTGATTACCTTCATAAATAAATGTGATCGTGTAAAGATTGCCTGCCAGTCCATTGTTATAGGAAGTATGGTGGGAGTTGAGAAGGACTGCGCCTTCAGGCAGACAACCTTCTATCCCTTCCAGCAGGCGGCTACATATGCTAACGGTGTTGCGCTGCGTCCGGCTCTTGACAGCCCTACAAAGAAGACAGATGGTTATGGAGAGCAGCCGTTTATTCAGGCAGCAGGCGTATATAACGAGGAGGAGGGTATGGTTACGGTCTTTGCAGTAAATCTGGATGTTCGGGAAAGCGTCCAGCTGGGTTGCCAGCTGCAGTTTGATAAGGCCGAGCTAATCGAGCATATCCAGATGTACGATAAGCAGGCTCTTGCTGTCAATACTGCCAAGAACCCTAACCGTATAGTTCCCAAAAAGCTTGAAATAACAGACAAGATTGTGCTGCCTCCGCTTAGCTGGAATGTGCTGCGTTTCAAGGTTAAGTAGCATATACCTGAACCTGTTGCATCAGGAGGGAGAAATGAAGAAAAAAATCCTTATATTCCTGTTGATAATGTCATTACTGGCTGCATGCAGTAAGGCTACGGACAGCAACACTAAAAATAGCAAGCAGCCAGGACAAAATCAGCAGATACAGGAGCAGACAGAGGACAAAAAAGAGAACATGGAAGCCGGCAGCAAAAAGATCCTGGAAGAAGAAACAGCCGGTGAGGGCAGCGACAGCCGGCCTACGGCCGATGAGGGCAGGTCTTATATGTCACCCAGCAATGCAAATCCCATGATATGGGCGGATGTGCCTGATATGGACATTATCAGAGTCGACAATTACTACTACATGGTAAGCACTACAATGCATATGACTCCCGGAGCTCCTATCATGCGTTCGGAAGATCTCCTCAACTGGGAAACGGTATCGTATGTTTATGACATACTGGAGGATGATCCGCTGCATAATCTGCAGACCGGCAACATGTACGGCAAGGGCCAGTGGGCGGCAAGCCTTAAATACCATGACGGAGTCTTTTATGTCTGCTTCGGAGCCCTTGAAACAGGCAAAACCTATATATTCAGAACTACAAATATAGAGGAAAGCTTCTGGGAGCGAACGGAGCTGCCTGCCTATTGTCACGATCCGGCCCTTTTCTTTGATGATGACGGAAGAGTTTACATAATATATGGCGCAGGACAGCTCTATATTCGGGAGCTTAAGGAGGATCTCAGCGATTTTAAACCGGACGGCATCAACCAGAAGTTTGTAGATACCAGAATGGAGGGCAAGACCGCCAATCCTGAAGGCTGCCATATGTATAAGATTAATGATACATATTATTTCTTTGTGATCGACTGGGCAAATGTAGACACCTACAGGAGAAGGCAATGGTGCTTCAGAAGCCCAAGCCTTTTGGGGGAGTATGAGGCAAAGCTGGTGTTTGACGACAACTTCGGCTTCCAGAATAACGGTATCGCCCAGGGCGGTATTGTGGATACGCCGGAGGGTGACTGGTATGCCTTCCTCTTCCAGGATCATGGAGCGGTGGGCAGAATACCCATGCTGCTGCCGATGGTTTGGGAGGATGGCTGGCCGGTCATAGGAGTTGACGGCAGAACTCCCGAAACCCTGGATATAGAACCGAAGGCTGAAAAGGATAACATAGTGACTAGCGATGAGTTTGACTATACGGAGAATAAGCTGCACCTTGCCTGGCAGTGGAATCACAATCCTGACAACAGCAGCTGGTCTGTTACTGAAAGGCCGGGATATTTCAGAATTAGAAGCAATAGCGTGGTACCCAATATTTTCAGGGCAAGAAATACCTTGACCCAAAGAACCGAGGGACCTGTATTTGCGTCAATTACAAAGCTTGATACCAGGGGCTTAAATCCCGGCGATTATGCTGGAATTGCAGCATTTTCCTTCCATTATGGCATGCTGGCTGTAAAGGTGGAGGAGGATGGCAGCAAGAAGATCATAGTGGCATTCAATGAGGGAGAGTCGGGCAACCCGGTTGAGCAGGCAAGTTTTCCACTGGAGCAGGATGAGGTATATTTAAAAATTAAATATTTGTTTAATGCAGGCAAGGGCAACAAGCTTATGGCCATCGACAATGCCGACTTTGAATACTCCTATGACGGAGTAAGCTGGCAGAAGATGGATGCTACTCTTAAGATGCAGTATACCCTTGACCATTTCATGGGCTACAGGAGCGCTATGTTCTATTATTCAACCAAAAGCCCCGGAGGATATGCTGATTTTGACTTCTACCGCATTGCATATTCCCTGAAATGAAATGATTAAAAGCTGATGCTTACTATAATTGAAAGGAAGGGCTGTTATATGAAAAAACAAGGCTTTAATCCATATCTTCCGTCATGGGAGTATATTCCTGACGGGGAACCCTATGTGTTTGACGGACGGGTCTATGTCTATGGCTCCCATGACAGGTTTAACGGCTATGCCTACTGTCTTAATGATTATGTATGCTGGTCGGCGCCGGAGGATGACTTAAGCGACTGGAGATATGAGGGTGTTATATATAGAAGAAACGATGATCCGAAGAATCCGGATGGAGACATGTGCCTGTATGCTCCGGATGTGGCAAAGGGACCGGACGGAAGGTATTATCTGTATTATGTGCTGAACAGGCTTCCCATCGTTTCCGTGGCAGTTTGTGATACGCCTGCGGGTAAGTATGAATTTTACGGCTATGTTCATTACAAGGACGGCACCCTGCTGGGAGAAAGGCCGGGTGATGAGCCGCAGTTTGATCCTGGTGTATTGGTTGAAGGGGATAATGTATATCTTTATACCGGCTTTTGCATGTACAATGACAAAAGCAGAAAAGGCCCCATGGTGACGGTACTGGAGCCGGATATGCTGACAGTTAAGGAGGGACCGGTTCACATAGCTCCCAGTGCGCCTTACAGTAAGGGCTCAGGCTATGAGGGACATGAGTTTTTTGAGGCTCCTTCAATACGAAAGGTCAATGATACCTATTACTTTATTTATTCATCAATCAAATTCCATGAGCTATGCTATGCCACCAGCAAATATCCTACTAAGGATTTTGTATACCGGGGAGTTATAGTCAGCAATAATGATATCGGTATCGACAGCTATAAGCCGGCAGGCAAGCCAATGTATTACGGCGGCAACAATCACGGCAGCATTGTGCAGATTAAAGATAAATGGTACATTTTCTATCACAGGCATACCAATGGAACCAATTTCAGCCGTCAGGCCTGCTTAGAGCCTATACAGATTCTTGATGACGGAAGCATCCCCCAGGTTGAGATGACCTCCTGCGGGCCAAATGGCGGTCCTCTGGAGGGCAGGGGTGAATATCCGGCTTATATTGCCTGCAACCTGTTCTGTGGGTTTGAGGAGGCCTATACTGCAGGACCGAATGACTGGATGGACTGTCGCTTCCCGAAGATTACTCAGGATGGCAAGGATGGAGATGAGGAGCCCGGCTACATTGCCAATATGAGAGACGGAGCATGCGCAGGCTTTAAATACTTTGACTGCAGGGGTGTTGGCAGGGTAACTGTTAAAACCCGTGGTGGCTGGGGAACTATGGAGCTTTTGACAGCCTGGGACGGCAAGCCCATAGGAAGCATACCGATTTACGGCTCCACCGAATGGAAGGAATACTCTGCAGATATAGCCATACCGGACGGTGTTCATGCATTGTACTTCAGATATCGCGGCAGAAGTCCGTTAAGCTTCGCCGCCTTCAGACTGGAAAAGAGGGATTAAATATGGAAGCATTGAGAGGAAGAAATGTAAAAATATTTGACGGTGAATTAAGACGCAGGCAAAGAGCCAACAGAGAATATCTGATGAGGCTGAAAAGCAGTAATCTGCTTATAAACTTTCTGCTTGAGGCAGGAAGGTACCCCGGAAGGGAGCTGCCACAGGATGCACATGGAGGCTGGGAATCACCGGTGTGCCAGTTAAGGGGTCATTTTCTGGGACACTGGCTGTCGGCCGCAGCCATGCATTATGCAGCAAGCAATGATCATGAGCTGAAGGCTAAGGCTGACGCAATAATTGATGAGCTTGCGGAATGCCAGAAGGACAACGGCGGAAGGTGGGTCGGCCCAATTCCGGAGAAATATCTTGACTGGATTGCCAAGGGAAAGCCTGTTTGGGCGCCCCAATATACCCTGCATAAGGTATTCATGGGCCTGGTGGACATGTATCTGTATGCCGGAAATACAAAGGCTCTTGAAATTGCCGATAAATTTGCAGACTGGTTCCTTGACTGGAGCGGGCAGTTTACGAGGGAGAAGTTCGATGACATATTGGATGTGGAAACCGGCGGAATGCTTGAGGTCTGGGCCGAGCTTTTGCATATTACAGGAAAGGAAAAATACAAGACCCTTCTTGAGCGTTATTACCGCAGCAGGCTCTTTACTCCTTTACTGGAAGGCAAGGATCCGCTGACCAATATGCATGCCAATACCACCATACCTGAGATTTTGGGTTGCGCTCGTGCTTATGAGGTTACCGGAGAGCAAAAATGGCTGGACATAGTCAAGGCATACTGGAGATGTGCGGTTACAGAAAGAGGCTGTCTGGCCACAGGCGGTCAGACCTCCGGTGAGGTATGGATGCCAAAGATGAAGATGAAGGCGCGGCTGGGTGACAAGAACCAGGAGCACTGCACCGTATATAATATGATACGGCTGGCGGATTTCCTCTTCAGGCATGATCCCGATCCGGCCTATGCCCAGTATATTGAATATAACCTTTATAATGGCATAATGGCGCAGACCTATTATCAGGAATATTATCTTACAGGCAACAAGCATAATAACCCTTCAAGCGGACTGTTGACCTATTTCCTGCCCATGAAGGCCGGGCTGCGTAAGGACTGGGCGGGTGAGACCGACAGCTTCTTCTGCTGTCATGGAACTATGGTTCAGGCTAATGCTTCCCTGAACAGAGGCATATATTATCAGGAGAAGGATGAAATATATGTATGCCAGTATTTTGCCTCGGAGCTGAATACTGCAATAAACGGTGAGGAATTAAAGCTTGTACAGGCACAGGACAGTATGAGCGGCAGCCTGATGAATTCCTCCAACACAGCAGGCATGCAAAAGCTTAATGAACTAACCGCGCAGCATGAGAATATGCCGGGATACAGAAAATATGAATTCACAGTGCATACAGCAAAGCCGTTGACATTCACGCTTAGCTTACGTATTCCCGAATGGATAATGGCTGAAGCCTCAATTTATATAAATGGCTTGCTTCATGGAAAAACATCAGACAGCAGCAGCTTTTACAGGCTGAGCCGGCAGTGGAAGGATGGTGATAAGCTGGTGCTTATCCTGCCGATCGGTATACGTTTCATTCCGCTGCCTGACGATGACAGCATCGGAGCATTCCGCTATGGCCCTGAGGTACTGGCCGGAATATGTGAGAAGGAAAGAATTCTTTATGTTGAGGATGATGATATCGCCTCGGAAATAGAGATGGAAAATGAACGTGAATGGGGCAGCTGGCGCTATTTCTTCAAGACAAAGAATCAAAATCCGGTTATAGAACTGAGAAGAATACGTGACATCGGCTATGAGCCGTTTCAGGTGTATTTTAAGGTGAAGAGGATACAGGATAAATAAAACCAGGGGGTATGATCCGTAAAAGGGCATGCCCCCTTTGTTGTTGTATAATTAAAATAAATGAAAACGTTTCATTGCATTATAATTAAATAAGCATGTTTGCAGGCACTGTAATATAAGCTGGTTGTTTATAATGGAATAATTTCGAATTATTTTATATTCAATGTGACCTTTCAATCCGGTGAATTGTCTTACCAATGAAAGGAGGTAGATTATGGAGATTGCTCAGTGCACTGATCAATGGATATCAGAAGAGCTTGTAATTAAAAAATATAACAAGTATAAAAATATGCTATTTAATATTGCCTATTCCTATGTAGGAAACAAACATGACTGTGAAGACATACTTCAGGAAGCCTTTATAAAGCTGTGCTATCATGCACCCGACTTTGAAAGTGAAGAAAATGAAAAGAGATGGATTATTAGAATTACTATTAACCTATGCAAAAACCACTTAGGAAAGTATTGGAACAGAAAAAAGGTTCCGATAGAAGAATTGGATGAAGTCTTTTATCAGGAAAATGTGAGGAATGTCATGTCGGATATAGTGCGCCTTCCCATGAAGTATAAAAGCTGCATATTGCTTTACTATATAGCCGGCTATAAAATATCCGAAATATCAGATATTCTTCATATAAGTGAGTCTGCTGTAAAGATGCGCTTAAAAAGAGGCAGGGATTTATTAAAAATAGAAATGGAGGATTAGGAATGAAGGAGAAGGAATTTAAGGAAATTCTGATGCAATCTAAGATGGATAATTTTATGGATAAAAAAATTATGAATAATTTATTATCCTATAATACTGATGATAATAGTCTGGAAGCAGAAGAGCAAAACAGCTATAAGTATAGGAAGCTTGTTAAATTTGCTACTAAAGCCGCCTCAGTAGTTCTTGTATTATTTGTTATAGGTGGCGCGACTGCATGGGCAGCAGGGTTATTGGTAAAGACCTATCCGGTTGACATAAAAACAGTAACTGAGGAAGAGCTGGAAAAACTACATGAGGAAAGGAAAGTTAATATCGACGAATATCTTGCCAACAGAGAAATAAAACGCTTTGGCGATGGCAACAAAATGAAAGGGCCTGCCTATGATACGGAAGGTAATATGTTAAAGAGAGATGAGTACGGAAATCTGTATTATACAGATGGCTCAATAATAGAAAGTGAACCGGACCAATGGGGAAAGGGCAGGATAGAAAAGGACAAAAAGAATGGTGATGAAGCTTTTGCGGAGATTGGGCTTCCGAATTTGATACCCGATTATATATATGAAAATTACAAGGTTGCAGAGGGCGGCTTTGTTTATTCAGAGTCCAACATTGATGGAAAGCCCTATAAAAATGTAATGGTTTCCTTCTTCCCAGAATATACATCACCTGAATTTTCTAATTTAACTGGAAACGATCTGAGAACACTGTTGAAGAAGAGGATATGGTTTACAATAACTCCTGTAGATCGTCCGATTGAAAATACCTATGTATATTTAACTGTTGTTGGTGAGGACTCGGGTAAAACATACAGCTACACAACAAGCAGCGGAATTTTATGCAATATCAGAGAGGATGATCATATAATTGTCTTCATTAATTACAGCAGTGAAATTTACGGTAACGGGCAAATCATGTTAGAATTTTCTCAATACACCATTGATGAGGTAAAGGCAATTTTGGATAAGCTGACTCTTATTGAGGATTTTTCACAGAATTAATCACGCAGATTCGATTCAGGCCTTCTTGACTGTCAGCAGCTCATGGTTGTCCCCCTCGGCAATACCTTTTCAGGCAGCTGCAATATTACGCTTTTCCTTGCGGATTCTTCGGAATCCGCATTTTTTAATTGAAGGTTTTACTTTTTTAACGGTATATTGCAGTGGACTCTTTATATGAATTGAATTTGGATACCGGAGCTTCATCGCAGCTCTATACGATTGAGCTTAAGGGAGACTACTATAGCTTTGCAGGAATGGTCGCCTTTAAGGATACTGTTTACATGATTCAAAAGGATTTATATGACGATGAATGGGCAAATGTCAGATTTAGTGACGGTGACTTGTATAAATATGAAGGGGAAAAGCTGCTCTGCTATAATAAAAGCAGTAAAAAGGCAGAGTATATGGACCTGCCAAACATCAAGCTGATCGCAAAAAAGAGTGACACTGAGCTTTTGGTATATGCTTATGACGGCGAAGGAGGCTTTTACTTTACATTTTTCGATATAGTCTCCAAGCGAATCGGGAAAAATATTATACAAATATGAAAATTCAGGATATAATATCCATTTCTTATGACAGCATACTTGATAAAATATTATGCAAGGATTATAAGGGGATTTTTGCAGTAAATATTTCAAATATAGGAGAGCAGGCTTATTTTTATGAAAAGGGGAAGCCTCTGTTTATAAATAATGAGCTGCAGATTCTGGATGGATATACATATTGCGCATTGGATTTTGACGGAAAGAAGAGGCTGGCAAGACTTAACAATGCGGCCTTAATAAAGGATAATCCGGTCTTAAAATCTTATGTAATTGGAGGCAAAACGTTATACAGTCCGGCTGGGTATGGTTATACAATTGACAGTACGGAGCTGAATTATGATGAACTGGCTATCAGGCTCTTGGCAGGAGACTCTGATTATGACTTTCTGGTATTATCCACATATGATCAAATGGCCAGCTGGATGAGGGATCTTGGGGCTTATGAGCCTTTGAATGATGTTGACGGACTGGAATCATTTCTTGACAAATGCTTTGACTATATTAAGGATGCAGCCATACTGGATAACAAGGATATATGGATGCTGCCGATAGGAATTGAATGTCCGATAATTATATATAATCAGAAGTTGCTTGATGAATATGGCTTGAAAATAGAGGATATTAACAGCTGCGAAGAGTTTGTTAATATCATGGCAGACTTGCCGCAGGACGGTTCTGTATTTTATGATTTGCCCTATTACTATATGACCGAGTATATTATTAATTTATATTTACATTATTATTGCATAAAAGATAATAAGGCCAATTTTGATACAGAAATTTTTCGTCGCTATGCGCAGCTTATGAAAAGGTACGACATAAATGTCATGAATGATGAGAAGCTTTTCAATTATAGAATAGAGTCAAATACACAGCACGACAAATTACTTAATGATAAATCATATAAAGATTCGATATATGCTAAACTGATGGTTAAGATGGAAAGAGGAATGACAGATTCAAAATTTAAAGAGTATAGTGAATATGACTTTTTCAGGGCTGCAGCGGTTCCGGGACTGGAGGAGGGAAGCAAGACAAAAATTCTGGCTGACTGCATCATGATCGTTGTTAATCCCAAATCCAAGAAGACGGTATGGCTAAAGGATTACCTTTCCAGGCTATGCAAGTCGCTAAAGGAGGACCAGAATTCATGTATGCTAAAGGATTTGAAATTCAGCGACAATATTTTGAGGCAGGATATCCAAGATATTTATGCCGAGGCAGAAATCTTCTTCCAATATCCTTATGAATTAACAGATCCTCTAACGGATTATAGACTGAATGACAAACCATTGGATGAGGTAATTAAAGAAATTGAGCGAAGGTTTGAAATTTATCTGAACGAATAAAAAGGCATATAAAGAAGCAGGAGCTTTAACGACAGTTAATTCAAGCTGTCAAAATGTCTCCTGCTTCTTATAAGTTAAATATCTAAGTTATAAAGAGGTGCCGTAACTATTCTGTTTACATTGACGCATTCAGGCTGTAATACAAGCCCTTCTTGACCATCAGCTGTTCGTGGTTGCCTTCTTCGGCAATGCCCTTGTTGGCAATATAGAGTATTCTGTCGGCATTTCTTATGGTGGACAGCCTGTGGGCAACGATGAAGGCTGTTTTGTCCTTGAGGATAATTTCCATGGCCTGCTGGATCAGGTTTTCAGTCTCGGTATCAATTGAGCTTGTGGCCTCATCCAAAATAATGACCGAAGGATTTTTGAGTATGATGCGGGCAAAGCTGATAAGCTGCTTTTCACCTGCCGACAGGCCCTCGCCCCGCTCGTCCAGCTGGGTGTAATAGCCGTCCTTCATTCTTTCGATGAACTTGTCGGCGTATATGGTTTTGGCAGCGGCGATGCATTCCTCATCTGTGGCGTCAAGCCGGCCGTAGCGGATGTTGTCTATGATGGTGCCCTTGAATATGAAGGGGTCCTGCATCAGCACACCTACCTCTTTTCTAAGGGAGCTCAGGCTTACCCTTCTGACATCTATACCGTCTATTTTGACACAGCCCTCAGTCACATCATAAAATCTGGTTATAAGGTTGATGACTGTGGTTTTTCCCGCACCGGTGGGGCCCACCAGGGCGATGGTTTCGCCCGGCCTGACATGAAGGTTAAAATTCTCCAGTATGTTAACACCCTTCTCATAAGCAAAGGTCACATTTTCAAAATCCACCTGGCCCTTTACATTTTTAAGCTCAATTGCATCAGGCGGATTGTCGATTTCTACAGGATAATCTATGGTGTCAAATACCTGCTCAAGGTTGGAGCTTACACTTGCCAGCTGCTGAATCAGCATGGCTATCTGAGTTAAGGGACCGCTGAAAAGTCCCATGTAGCTTGTGAAGGCCACTACTGTACCTGCATTCATGCTGGTGGAACCGTTAAGTATCATAGCAAGAGCAACACCATACAAGGCAATAACGCCGATATTCCAAAAGATCTCTACTATAGGGCCGTTAAGCTCATTCCTGTAGAAAATCCTCAGCCATGCATTTACGCAGGTGGAGTGGACCTCATCATAAATCTTAGCATTCAATGCCGCCCTGTTATAGTTTTTGGCTATCTTTTCACCCATGATGGATTCCACAATAAATGCTGTCCTGTTGGAGTTTTTGGCCCTCAGGACCGCAAACAGCCTGCGTATTTTATACCTGAGGATAAGGACACAGATCATCATAGGTATGGCAGTTGCAAATACGATCAGTGTCAGCCAGGTATTGATGGAGAACATAAAGACGGTTACTACCACTATCCTGACTATATGGATTAAAAATTGCAGCAGGGTATTGGTGAAAAAGTTGGCCAAATCATTGATATAATCGGTAACACGGACGACTATCTTGCCGTTTGGCCTGTTATCAAAATAATCAAAGGGCAGTCGTTGCAGCTTGTAGAAAATCTCCTGCCTGATACCTGCTATAACCTTGTGGCCGGTTTTACCCATAAGCCTCTGGTACACAAAGGTTATGCCAATTTCTATTGCTGCCAAAGCTGCAAGGCCGCAGATAATCAGAATCAGCTGTTTATAATCCCTGGAGATTACCAAATGGTTGATAATATATCTAAGCAGCAGGGGTGATACCATTGATGCTCCGGCCGATATCAGCATTAGAAAGCATACCAGCAAAAAAACCTTTTTATAGGGCAGGATATAGCGAATGGTTCTGCCCAGCTGCTTTATATCTATTTTTCTTTGAATTACCTCATCCTGAAAATATGTATTTCTCTTAGCCATCTGTCAAAACCTTGCCTTTCTATCCGACTCTCATGCATTAGCCTGCAGGTGTGTTGCATTTGCCAGAGTATCAAAGTCAATAACCGATTTTTTCTGTGCTTCCTGAATATTGTATACATTCGCAAAATGTCCGCCCAGCTTCATCAGCTCTTCAAAGCTTCCTCTTTCGATTATTTCGCCATCCTGCATATAAATAATTTCATCGCAGTCCACTACCGAGGACATTCTGTGGGCAGATATAAGCAGGGTTTTTTCAGGATAATACTTCTTAATGTCATGCAGGAGCTTTTTCTCCGTTTCGACATCAAGGGCGCTGGTTGAGTCGTCAAGTATAAGCACAGGGGCATTCTTTAAAAGGGCTCTTGCAATTGATATTCTTTGCTTTTGACCTCCTGAGATTCCAAGACCTCTTTCACCGACTATGGTTTCATAGCCGTCAGGCAGGCCGATAATGAAATTGTGGGCCTGGGCATGCTTTGCAGCCTGTATAACATTATCCTTGTCGGTATCCGGTTTGGCATAGGCGATATTGGAATCTATGGTATTGGAAAAGAGGAAAACCTCCTGAAATACGCAGGAGAAGCAATTTCTCAAAGACTCCAGCGAATATTTTCTGATATCCGTACCATCGATTAGTATTTGTCCGCCGGTCATATCATGTATTCGCAACAATGATTCCAGCAATACGCTTTTTCCGCTGCCGGTTCCACCAACGATGCCAATCTTTTTCCCGTAAGGGATGTCCAGGTTAATATTTTTAAGAACCTGCTTGCCGTCTATAACAAGGGAAGCATTTTCTATTCGGATATGAGGGCGTATGTTGCTGATAATCATATCCCCGTCAGGTATGCGGGATACACTGTTCATAAAATGCATCATTTTCTGACCGGATACCAGCTGCTGCTGAACCTGGAATAAGGAGTTATTTATCATGGAGATGACATCCATTATCTTCATAACATAGCTGGTGCAGGCCACAAGATAACCGACCATCATATAGCCTTTTATAACCAGCAGGGTACTTACCCCTATAGTTCCGATATAAGCAAACTGCTTGATGCTGCTAAATATAACCTCGAACTTGGATGCCAGTTTAATCTGTTCGATATATGCGTTTTTCAGATTTTCATTTGAAGCATCGAATTTTTGCTTTTCAAATTCTTCGTTGGTAAAGGAACGGACCAGCCTTACCGCTTCGATATTTTCCTGAACGGTCAGGTTCATTCTGCTGTTGCCGTTTCTTATGTTCCTGTAATTGACCATAGCGGCAGTTTTGAACTTAAGCAAGGCAACTACAAAGAATGGAGCCATGACAAGAGGAATAATCAGCAGATAAGCATTAATCCTTGCCAGCAAGACTATTGCGGTCACCAGAACGAAGATACTGTCTGCAATATTGGGTATCATTCTGCAGAATAGCTCTTTGAACATGATAGTGTCAGAATTGATGGTTGTCAGAAGCTCACCGGTGTTAAACTGTGATATTGTATTGCTGTCAAGCTGGTTAAGCTTCTGGTAAGTGGCGACACGCAGGTCTGTTTCCAGATCAAGACCGATACGCTGCCGGATTATATTCCTGATGTAAACAAGTATTATTCTGCCGATAAGCAGGGCCATAAAGACAAAGGCCAGGGTAAAAAAGAACTTCATACTGTGGGTTTGGCCATATTTACCACTCAGTAAAAATGAGAAAATGCCCTTTCCATCGCTTTTGCTATTTCCGATCGCATAATCAATTAGCATCTGCGATATCATGGGCAGCATAAGATCGGCTGTCATGGCAATAAAGCTTACAAGCTGAATAAAAATAGCCAGAGGTAAATTCCTTTTGAAGTATTTCATTCCAAATTTTATGACATCCATTCATGATCCCTTCCTATGCAATGATTTGCAAGCATATGCATGCAAAATATTGCCTGTTAATATTGAATTTATCCTTTATGCGTTATTAATGATCGTAAGGGCAATTATATTTACTTATCCTTTTAAAGTCAATGTGCAGAATTTATTGTTATTTTGTATTTTCTTATTTTATGGAGGGAATATTTTAGAAGCTTTTGTTTACAAACAATTCATAATCTGTTAATATATCATTGGTATAATAGTCCCACATAAACCTTGATATCAATACAAGCCTGCTTTTATAAGGAGAATATAAATGGGCGATATTGCAAAAAGCGATTATGAATTCATCAAGGAACAGGTTATCGAAAAAAGATGGAGAAAAATAAAAAAACGCTTGCAGCGTTTTGTTATAAGGCTTCTTTCAGCTGTTTTATTTGGACTTATGGCAGCTGTTACTTTTGTATTGGCTGAACCGACGATATACAGACTTGTACACAAAGATGGAAGAAGCAAATCCCAGATAACCCTGCCAACGGCTTCTGATGATATTCAGGTTGCTGAAGTATCGGGAGTTCCGGAGTATAGTGATCAGACTACAACCAGGGAGATTATACCTGAAACTGTGATTCAAAAGATTGATGCCAATCTGAGCGACTATAAGGATATGTATTATGAGCTGCGTAAGTTGGCTTACAAGGTGAATAAATCGATTGTAAAGGTAACCAGCAGCTTTATGGTGGAGGACTGGTTCAACAATCAGGTTGAAAAGACTGTTTACACACCGGGGCTTATAGTTGCTGAAACGCAGGACGAGTATTATATACTGGTCAGTCTGGATCGCGTACGGAATGCCGATAAAATAAGGCTCAAATTCTTCGATACGGTTTATGTTGATGCATGGATGGTTGATTATGAAAATGAGATAAATTTAGCTGTAATAGCGGTCAATAAGGAAGATATTCCGTCAATATATCTTTCAGGTCTGGATACTGCAATACTGAGTGAAAATTATTCACCTGTGGTTGGATATCCGATTATAGCCCTGGGAGCTCCCAACGGACACCATAATTCAATGGGGTTAGGTATCATCACCAGCGAAGGAAGCAGTGTTGCAATCACAGACAATATACTCAAGCTTTTTAATACGGATATTGAAGACAACCCTGATGGCGAAGGTGTAATAGTCAATATGAGGGGTGAAATTATAGGTTGGATAACACGGACGCTTAAGCAGGACCAAAACAGCAATATCAATACAGCAATCAGTGTTGATCAAATTAGGCCATATATATTACGGATGGTTAACCAGCACGACAGAATCTATTTTGGTATTAAGGCAAAGGATATGACGGAGGACGCCAAGCAGGCGCATAAGGTAGGCAACGGGATTTATGTGGACGAGGTCTATGCAGATTCTCCTGCACTAAAGGCAAATATAAAGAATGGCGATATAATTCTGATGATAAACGGTCAAAATATTATAAACACCAGCAGCTTTTACAGGCTGATATCGCAATATGAGGCAGGAACGGAGCTGACTGTAAGAGTTAAAAGGACTAATGGAGGTCCCGACAAGCTGATGGATTTGACGGTTGTACTTTCTACAAAACCAAAATGATTAGGATACTATTTAGCCGGTACACAGTAAAACTATATACTATAAGCTGCGTACCGGATTTTTTTCTATAGATTTCATGGTTTTCCTATAAGGTTTTTGTATGATAATCTTTATATATTCCATTTGGTAAGGTATAATAAAGAAGCTAATAAAATTAAGAAAATCAGGCAATGATAAAAATATGACTACACTAAGAGATGTGTATTGCAAATAGGTTGGAGGTTTCGCAGGAATGAGATATATTCAGGATCTGAAGGCGGATGATTATATAAAAAATGAGATATATCTGTGCAAATCAAAGCAAATATTATCGGACAGGAATGGAAAGAGCTATGTTTCTTTGGTTTTACAGGACAAAACCGGAACAATAGAAGGAAAGATATGGGGCTTCAATAATGAAATTGAGCAATATGAGGCGATGGATTTCGTACATATTGATGCCCGTGTTATATCCTATCAGGATACATTGCAGCTTAATATAAGCAAAATCTACAAAGGCAGGGAGGGAGAATATTATCCGGAGGATTATTTCCCTTCCACCAGCAAGGATATTGAGGCTATGTACAAGGAGATAAAGGAATTCGTTGCTTCGATTAAGGATGCAAACCTTAAGTCCCTGGCGGAGGATTTCTTTGTCAATAACCATGACTTTATAAAGAGTTTTAAGAAGCACTCCGCAGCCAAAGCAGTACATCACAGCTTTGTGGGCGGGCTGCTTGAGCATACCTTAAGCGTGGTTAAAATGTGTGATTTCTTTGCAGCCAATTATCCGCTGATAAATCGTGATATTCTGATTACTGCGGCCTTGTTTCATGATATAGGCAAGCTCAGGGAGCTGTCGGCCTTTCCTGAAAATGATTACACTGACGAAGGTCAGCTGCTGGGGCATATCTATATTGGAGCCAATACATTAAGCGAGCATATAAAGAAAAAGGATAAATTCCCGCCTAAGCTTGCCAACGAACTAGTTCATTGCATACTTTCCCATCATGGCGAGCTGGAATATGGTTCGCCCAAAAAGCCGGCTACCATAGAAGCCCTGGCCCTTCATTTTGCCGATAATACCGATGCTAAGCTGCAGACCATGACAGAGATACTATCATCAGGGGATCCAAAGACTGAATGGATGGGGTATCAAAGGCTGTTTGAGACCAATATTAAAAGGAGTACCAAGGGAAAGGAATAAGGCAGAATATATATGACAGAGGCTATACTCAAAAAAAACGATCAGGTTGAAATCACTATAGAGGATATGGGTTCCGAAGGGGAAGGCATAGGCAGGTATAATGGCTATGCCTTGTTTGTGAAGGATACTGCCATTGGGGACAGGGCTTTGGTGCAGATAACCAAGGCAGGCAAATCATATGGCTATGCAAGGCTAATTAAGCTGATAGAGCCATCTCCTTATCGTGTCAATCCCAGATGCCCTATAGCGGCAAAATGTGGCGGCTGTCAGCTTCAGCATATAGATTATGCGAAGCAGCTGGAATTCAAAGAGAATAAGGTCCGCAACTGCCTGATGAGAATAGGAGGCTTTAGTGAATTTTATATGGAGCCTATCTGTGGGATGAAGGAGCCTTACTATTACCGCAATAAATCCCAGTTTCCGGTGGGCAGGGCCAAGGATGGCAGGATATTAATCGGCTTTTATGCAGGCAGAACCCATTCAATAATAGATACAAAGCACTGCTATATCGGAGCGGAGGTCAATGAAAAAATTATATCATTTATGCGCTCCTTTATAGAACGCTATAAGATCGAGCCTTATGATGAAAAGGAGCATAAAGGGCTCCTGAGGCACATAGTAACCAGGATTGGATACAGTACCGGTGAAATTATGGTCTGCCTTGTGATAAATGCCAGACATTTCCCACACAAGAAGGAGCTTGTTGAAGGCCTGCTTAAGATTGAGGGAATGAAAAGCATCTGCCTGAATGTAAATATGGAGAAAACCAATGTAATCCTGGGGAAGGAAATCATACCCCTGTGGGGTGAACCCTACATTATGGACCGAATCGGGGGCGTAAGCTATCGCATATCGCCCTTGTCCTTTTATCAGGTCAATCCAGTGCAGACAAAGAAGCTCTATGACATTGCCCTGGAATACGCAAATCTTAGCGGTAATGAAATTGTCTGGGATCTGTATTGCGGTATCGGTACCATATCCTTGTATATGGCAAAAAAGGCAAAGAAGGTCTACGGCGTGGAGATAGTTCCTGAGGCTATAGAGGATGCCAGGGCAAATGCCAAAATCAACGGCATAGATAATGCCGAGTTTTTTGTTGGGGCAGCTGAAGAAGTCTTGCCCCGCAAGTATAAGGAAGATAATATATATGCAGATGTAATAGTCGTAGATCCACCCCGAAAGGGCTGTGAGCAGAGCCTTTTGGATACCATTCTTGCCATGGCTCCCAAGCGGGTGGTATATGTCTCCTGTGATCCTGCAACACTGGCCCGTGACCTTAAGTATCTGTGCGAAAAGGATTATGAGCTGGTTAAGGTAAGGGCAGTGGACCAGTTCGGGCACAGCGTCCATGTGGAGAGCGTGGCATTGATAGTAAGAAGGTCTTGTTGATAAAACATCGAACAAATGTACAATTCTATTGAAATGATGCATAAATTTATATATAATAATAATTGTATTATATCCATAGGAGGTAGGGATATTATGAGAAGTGATTTAATAACAATAGGAGTCATTCTAAAAGAGTTAAATTGTTTTAATTTAGATAGTTTAAGTAACAGAATTATTTTACAGAAAAAAGTATTTTTACTTCAGAATTTAGGTGTTAATCTAGGTTATCAATATAGTTGGTATGTACATGGGCCCTACTCCACAGAATTAACAGCAATGGCATATGAATGTATTCCTTTGGGTGAAGAACAGTTTACTAATTATAATATTAAAGAGAATATAAAGGAGCGAATAAAAAAAGTAAATGATTTAGAGAAATGTGAAGCGAGAAAAAAAGTCAAATTAGATAATTCTGCTTGGTATGAGTTGCTAGCCTCATACTTATACTGGAAGAAGCAATTGGGAACGCAGGATAAGGCTGTTGAAATGGTTCAGATAACAAAACCGCAATTTTCCGATACTGATATAGAAGCTGCTATTCAAGCATTAGTAGATTTCGAAAGATAGGTGAATTGTTGATGAACAATAACTACTATCATATTTTTAATTATAAAACCATAAATGATTCAGTATATGGGAATATAGGATTGTCTAAAATAGAAGTTGAATTATTGGACACCCGAGCAATGCAGAGATTGAGAAGAATTCGTCAGATGGGTTTCTCCTCTTATGTATTTCCGGATGGTGAACACTCAAGATTTGCTCATTCTTTGGGTGTTCTTTATATTATGGGGCGTTTTTGCGATGTTCTTTATCGAAATAATGAAATATCATTAGAAGATGTGCAATTACTACGAATTGCTGCTTTATTACATGATGTAGGTCACTATCCTTTTTCCCATTTATGCGAGACAGTATATAGTTATATAGATGCTAAGAATAATTCAATATTGGAAAATGAACCATTTAGAACTATAAGTTTATTAAGTGATTTGTCAAATCATATTAAAAGAAAAACGGTTGATCATGAACATCTTGGAGCTAATGTAATTATTTATGACAAGCAAATTAACGATATTCTAAAGGCAAATAATATTGATGCAGAGTTAGTCGGTAAAATAATTACAGGTGAGATAGGAGTGCATAATAATAGTATTGTATATGCTCAATTAATGCACTCAAGTTTAGATGCGGATAGAATGGATTATTTACTAAGAGACTCGTCTCAAGCAGGAGTTGTATTTGGTAGCGTAGATTTTAACTATATAATAAATAATATTAAAAAAGTCAAGTATCAACTCAATAATGATAATAATAATCAATATGAAATAATAGCAATAAATTCAAAAGCTCAACATGCAGTTGAACATTTTTTAATGGCAAGATATTTTCATTATTCACAAACCGTTTTACATAAAACGTCTTTAGCTTTTGAAGCAGTAGCAAAAACTTTATTATATAAAATGATTTCTGAAGAAAAGGATGAATTTTATATAAGTTTTGATAACTTAGTAAAATCGATTGGTAGTGATAAGTTTTATCATTTTACAGATGATTTTATGTGGACGAAATTAAAGGCGTATGCGGAAAAATCTGAAGATAAATTAGTGAAAATATTGTGGAGGACACTAGCTGAAAGAAAAAAACCAATAATAATTTTATATGAAAAAGATATAGTATTGAAACGTAAATCAAAAGCTGAAAAGCAATCAATAAATGATCCGGATTTCTTTTTACTAAAATGGATACTTGAACGCCATCATAAAGAAATTTCTGAAAAATGTGGTATTGACATGGAACAGATTGGTTTTTGCACTTCAACAGTTAATATTGAATCATTGCCAAGTTTTATGAAAATTGAAGAATGTAACGATCTGGGAGAAGAATCACTTAGAGATGCAATAAAACTTATTAATAAAGAAAATAAAGTTTCATTCTTGGCATCAGATACGACTTCTCTTATCAATAAAATGGTTGATTATAGCGCTGTTTCTTTAGTTGTGTTTGTTGTAGATCCTGATCAGAAAATAGAAAAGGGAAAAATAAAAGATGTCATATTAAGTATGATAAAATAATTTTATTAACCAATCTTTTTTGCATGGAAACATTCTGACTAGTATAAATGATCTTATTTACATTTATAAATGGACGGTGTATAAGTTAAAAAGGCTATTACCTTATTGTTAACTGAATCTCCTTCATAGACTCAACACCCTTGATATGTGATTGAAAATTTCAAGGGTGTTTTTATAGAAACCTCTCGTAGGGGTTTGTCAAGTTAATTTAGAAGCTTCTTTTCAGGTTAATCATATCAACCAATTGCTTTCCGCCTTCATATATAGGGTGGTCATAATTGTCTATAAAGAAGTTTTTGACAACATGTGATCTTTTGAATCCGCATCTTTCATAAAAATTAAGTGTCATGGGGCTGTCGCCTGTACCGACATATAGCTCTTTGCCGGAATCCTTGTAGTAATCGATAATATATGAAATCAGATATTGTCCATAACCCTTGCGCTGATATTGCGGAACGGTAACAATATTTTTAATTTCGTATACCCCGGGTTCTTCCTGGGTAACAACGCAAAGTGTTTTAAGATCATCATCATACAGAGCGAACATATCGCCGCGATACAGGTATTTTTCTATCATTTTTACCGATTCATCAGCAATAAGCAGTAAATCCATATATTTAACCTTATCGCTATCAGAAATTTTCTCCACTCTCATTTGTTTTCTCCTTTGTTATGTTTTAATTAAATATATATAATTTTAACAAATACCCAATACTTCATCAACCTTTTTAAAGTAACATCTGAAAGGGTATTTTGGGCTCTGTCATGAA
>Ga0134090_1000045_pt1 | contig 131486 bp, 108 predicted proteins | sample 1_4taG_FD_94453 | JGI IMG/M metagenome (GOLD analysis project Ga0134090, IMG submission 94453) | Switchgrass degrading microbial communities from high solid loading bioreactors in New Hampshire, USA - 1_4_20_6_A1 metaG | ecosystem: Engineered > Bioreactor > Semi-continuous > Anaerobic >...
GAGTATGTGCAAATATTCGTAATCTCAAATGGCACCCATACAAAGTATTATAGTAATACTACAAGGAACGCTCATATTAAAGAACAGAGCAATTCTGAACGTAAAAGAAGCAAAAAAACAAGCAACAGCTTTGAATTCACCAGCTATTGGGCTGATTCTAATAATAAAATCATCCCTGATCTTATTGATTTTACTAAAACCTTTTTCGCTAAGCATACCATTCTAAACATTTTAACAAAATACTGTGTCTTCACATCCGAAGAATTGCTTCTGGTGATGCGTCCGTATCAGATCGCTGCTGCAGAACGCATTTTGTCACGTATTATCGTATCAACCAACTATAAAAAAGTAGGTACGATTGCTGCCGGAGGGTATATCTGGCATACGACAGGTTCAGGAAAAACCCTGACCAGCTTTAAAACTGCCCAATTGGCTTCTGCTTTACCGTTTATAGATAAAGTGTTGTTCGTTGTTGACCGCAAGGATCTGGACTATCAGACCATGAAAGAATATGATCGTTTTGAAAAAGGAGCAGCTAACGGGAATACTTCGACCAGTGTTCTTCAAAGGCAGTTGGAAGACAGGGATGAAAAAGGTAATCCTCATGTGTATAAAATTATTGTAACTACTATTCAGAAGCTGGATATTTTTATACGTAAAAACAAACAGCATGATATTTATAAGAAACATGTGGTATTGATTTTCGATGAGTGTCATCGCTCACAATTTGGCGAGATGCACAGGGCTATCACCAAAAGCTTTAAGAATTACCATATATTTGGCTTTACAGGGACGCCAATTTTCGCTGCAAATGCAAGCACTGGCGGAAATCCGCTGTTCCGTACAACCGAACAGGTTTTTGGAGACAGGCTGCATACCTATACGATTGTGGATGCAATCAATGATGGTAATGTACTTCCTTTCAGAATAGATTTTGTTAATACTGTTAAGATGCCTGATTACATAAATGATAAAAAAGTTTACAGTATAGACCGGGAAAAAGCATTGGAAGATCCAAAGCGTATCAGTGAGATAGTTTCTTATGTTCTTGAGCATTTCGACCAGAAGACGAAACGCAACAGCTATTATACATTTTCTGCAAAATGGGAAGAAACAGATAAACATAATACAAAGAAAACAATAGAGAAGCGTGAAACAAGGCGTGTGGCAGGTTTTAACTCAATATTTGCCACATCCTCCATACCAATGGCAATCAAGTATTATAATGAGTTTAAGAAGCAAATAGCTGAGAAAAACCGTAACCTAATAATCGCTACAATTTTCAGCTTCAGTGCAAATGAGGAAGAGCCGGATGGGCTGCTCCCTGAAGAAGACTTTACGATGGAAAACTTAGACCAGAGCTCAAGGGATTTTCTTGAGGCAGCTATTCGGGATTACAATACTACATTTAACACCAATTTCGATACTTCACCGGATAAGTTTCAGAATTATTATAAAGATCTCTCTCTTCGTGTAAAGAATCGAGAGGTTGACTTGTTGATTGTTGTGAATATGTTCCTGACAGGCTTTGATGCGACTACCCTTAATACTTTATGGGTAGATAAAAATCTGAAGCAGCACGGCTTGATCCAGGCATTTTCAAGGACAAACCGTATTCTGAACAGTGTAAAAACATTTGGCAATATTGTTTGCTTCAGGGATCTGAAAGAAGAGACAGATAAGGCAATTGCGCTTTTTGGCAATAAGGATGCAGGAGGTATCGTTCTCCTCAGGACATATGAAGAATATTATAAGGGATATGAAGAAAAAGGCGAGCATAAACCAGGATATGAAGAATTGATAGCAGATCTTACTTCAAAGTATCCACTCGGGCAGCAGATTCCTGGAGAAGAAGCAGAGAAAGGGTTTATCAGGCTGTTTGGAGCGATTTTGCGGCTTAGAAATATACTTACTTCATTCGATGACTTCGAAGGGAATGAAATTTTGTCGGAGAGGGATTTTCAAGATTATCAGAGTATTTATATCGACCTGTACCAGGAATATAGAAAAGGTGCTGATGGCGAAAAGGAAACGATAAATGATGACATAATTTTTGAGATTGAACTTATCAAGCAGATAGAGGTAAATATTGACTATATCCTCATGCTTGTAGCTAAATATCAAGAATCAAACTGCAAAGATAAAACTATCCTCACCACTATAGATAAAGCCATAAATTCAAGTATTGAACTACGAAGCAAGAAAGAGTTGATTGAGCGCTTTATTAAGCAGGTTAATGTTTCGACAAAAATAGATGAGGATTGGCGTAAGTTCATAAATGAGCGAAAAGATGAGGATCTATCAGCAATCATCGAAGAAGAAAAATTAAAACCTGAAGAAACCAGGCATTTTATCGATAATGCTTTCCGCGATGGAGTCTTGAAAACAACCGGAACTGCCATTGATAAAATCATGCCCCCTGTATCGCGCTTTGGTGGTGGCAATAGAGATGCAAGGAAACAGAGCATAATTGATAAAATACTCAAGTTCTTTGAAAAGTATTTCGGGTTGGTATAAAATTTTATTTAAAACGAGTATTTTATTATTTAAAGGAACAGATATCAGAGCGCAAAAAGACGTGAATAATACAGTCCCTGGGAAAGGGATACAAACACTACTACATTAAAAGGCGGCGATATACATATGGCTTGTACAACTATTCTGGTAGGGAAAAACGCATCTTATGACGGCTCTACCATGATCGCAAGAAATGATGATTCCGGTTCCGGTCATTTTACTCCCAAGAAGTTCGTTGTGATCCATCCGGAGGAGCAATCTGCAATTTACAAATCCGTGATATCTCATGTGACAATCGAACTGCCCGGAAATCCAATGCGCATTACGGCAGTGCCAAATGCCGTGGAAGGCGAGGGAATATGGGCTGCCAGCGGTGTGAATGAGGCAAATGTAGGCATGACGGCCACGGAGACCATTACTTCCAATCCAAGAGTGCTGGGCGCGGATCCGCTGGTCGAATACCATCCGGCACAGGACGGGCAGCCTGAAACAGTCGGCGGAATTGGCGAGGAAGATTTGGTTTATATTGTACTTCCTTACATCCGCAGCGCCCGTGAGGGGGTTGAGAGGCTGGGGAGCCTTCTGGAAAAGTACGGTACGTATGAGATGAATGGCATTGCTTTTCAGGATGTAAATGAAATCTGGTGGATGGAGACCATCGGCGGCCATCACTGGATCGCCAGAAAGGTGCCGGATGATGTTTATGTTGTCATGCCAAATCAGCTGGGAATTGACCACTTTGATCTGGAGGATGCACTTACTGAACAGAAAAACTTTATGTGCTCAGCTGATATGAAAGAATTTATTGAAGAAAATCATCTGGATCTGTCGCTTGACGGCATCTTTAATCCAAGAGACGCTTTCGGAAGTCACGACGATGCGGATCATGTTTATAACACGCCGCGCGCCTGGTTCATGCTGCGGTATTTTAATCCCCGCACCAAAGTATGGGACGGCCCGGACGCGGATTTCACACCTTATTCCGATGACCTGCCATGGTGCATGGTACCGGAGAGAAAGGTTACGCCGGAAGATATTAAATACGTGCTGTCTTCTCATTACCAGGGAACGCCTTACGACCCGTATGAAAGCCATGGCGACCCTGCTATGAAAGGCCGCTTCCGTCCGATCGGCATAAACCGGAATGATTTTATGGCATTAATACAGATACGCCCATACGTTCCGGAGGAGTACCGGGCAGTAGAGTGGATCGCATTCGCTTCCAACACATTCAATGTGATGGCGCCTTTTTATGCTAATGTATCCGCAACACCGGACTATCTCGCCAATACGACAAAAGAGATTTCAACCGGTAACTTCTACTGGTGCAGCCGTTTGATTGCAGCCATGGCGGACGCATCTTGCGGGAAATCCATATTCCATATTGAGCGGTATCAGCTTGCTGTCCAGTCAAAAGGACATGAACTGATCAACCGGTATGACAGGATGCTCAGTCAGGAAACGGATACGGCAAAGCAGGCTGCTCTCCGGGAACAGGCCAATCAGGAAATTGCGGACATGCTGAAAAAAGAAACTGCCGATACGTTGGACAAGGTTCTCTTCGAACTGAGCAACCAGATGAAGAACTCCTATTCCAGGTCAGATGCCTGAACCTGATTCTATATCGCAGAAAGTAGACCGGCATGGTGTAGAAAACCAGACGATAGAAAGAGGACGAAAAGTAAGTCCTCTTTTTGTTTGAATTTGTTCCAATAAAATTCCAAATAATCTTGTATATTACTGCAGACATTGCTAAAATTACACGCATAAGCACAGGAAATAAATGGACGACAATACTGGAACTGCTGAACCTGACATATTGCTTTGTTGCCTGTTTGACTGCATTAGTGACATTAAGTTTCCATTAATGGCTTAGCAAGTGATAAAAATGCATACTTCACAGGCAACTAAAAGGAGAAAAACAGGATGGTATTTTCCAGCTTCGTGTTCTTATTCGTGTTTTTACCCGTTTTATTTATAGTTTATTTCGCCGTTCCCGCCCGATACCGGGAGGCGCGTAATTATGTATTGCTGATTTTCAGCCTGGTTTTCTATGCTTATGGCGGCATTGCTTTTCTCCCATTGATGATTATATCTATTGTCATCAACTATCTTTTCGGATTGCTGGTATCTCCCGGACTCATTACGCGGGTAAGGAAACTGTCATTAATAATTTCTGTTGTGCTTAACCTGGGCCTGCTTGGCTACTTTAAATATGCGGGTTTCTTCATAGAAAACCTGAACAGTATAGGTTTTTCGATCCCGGTGCCGGACATAGTGCTGCCCATAGGGATTTCATTTTTTACATTTCAGGGCATGAGCTATGTTATTGATGTGTACAGGGGAGATGCTGCGCCTGAGAGGAATATCCTTCATGTTGCTTTATATATCTCTCTTTTTCCGCAGTTGGTGGCCGGCCCCATTGTCAGGTACACTACAGTTGCAGACGAGATACATGAAAGGAAGGAAAACATCGGAGATTTCTCAAAGGGAGCTATTCGTTTCTGCTTCGGACTGGCCAAGAAAATGATACTGGCAAATAACCTTGGGACTTTGGCAGATACAGTATTCGGCTCGTCGGTTTCCGACCTGACGGTCAGCCTCTCATGGCTGGGAGCTGTCGCCTATATGGGGCAGATCTATTTTGATTTTTCAGCATATTCGGATATGGCTATCGGGTTGGGTCACATGTTTGGATTCAACTTTTTGGAGAATTTCGATTATCCGTATATTTCGAAAAGCATCACCGAATTCTGGCGTCGCTGGCATATCAGCCTTTCCACATGGTTCCGTGACTATGTCTATATTCCTTTGGGCGGAAACAGGTGCAGCAAAAAGAGACAGGTAATAAATATCCTTGTTGTCTGGGCTCTGACTGGCTTCTGGCATGGCGCGGCATGGAATTTTGTTTTCTGGGGGCTGTACTATGCAGTTATTCTGCTGGGTGAGAAGTTTATATGGAAGCGGTTTGCGGAAAACGGACCGTCTCTTTTGCGCCGCATATATGTTTTAACAATGGTAATTGTCGGTTGGGTGTTTTTCCGTTCGGATACGATGCTATATTGCATCGGCATGCTCAGGGCAATGTCCGGCGGAGCAGTATTTTCAGACGGGCGGACAGAATACTGTCTCAGAATGTATGGCTGGGTACTGCTTATATCAATCGTTGCGGCAATGCCTGTAAAGAATTGGCTCAGCAACTTCCCGGACAAACACAAAAGCAATCGCCTGCTCAGTTTTGTGCAGAACTGGGCGCCCGGCTGCCTGGCGCTGGTATTGCTGGCGTTTTCCTATATGGAGCTTTTAAGTTCCACATTTAATCCTTTTATTTACTTCAGATTTTAGAAATTCCGGGAGGAGCAAACTTTGAAAACTGTTTCACGCTTGTTTTTTACAACCGGTTTTATAGGGATAATAGCGGCGGTATTGCTGGTTACGCTCAGCAAGAATGATTTAAGGACTTCATTTGTTGAAAACCGGGCTCTTGAGGAAATACCCGTATTCAGCAGGGATAATTTCCTCGGCGGCGAGTATTTCGAAGGCTGGGAGCACTGGTTCACAGATCACGCGGCAGGACGGGATACACTGCTGAAAATACATACATGGCTGGAACTGAACCTGCTGCGTAAGCCGGTAGTGAATGATGTAGTCGTTCAGGACGATATACTGCTGGGGTTTAACCAATATGGCAGATGGGACATTTCTTACCTTGAGGAGAAGTCAGAACAGACAGCGAAAAATCTGCGCGATTTTTCTGATTATGTTGAATCATTGGGCGGCAGGTTTTATTACGTCGGATTGCCTGAGCAATATTCATATTTTAACAATTTATATCCGGATTACATGGAAAACAGGGAGTGGATCCTGGAGCCTATGCATACCAGCTTTGCGCAGGCAATGAAGAAGTATGGCGTCAATTATATAAATATGAGTGAAGTGTACGATTCAATGAACAGGCCAAGGGAGTTCTATTCACCGACAGATCATCACTACTCTTTTTATGGCGCTTTGGCTGCATATAAAACCTTAATGGAAACAATCAATGCAGACAGCGGATTAAACCTGAAAATACTGACAGATGAGGATATGGAGATCAAAGAACTGCCCAATCCTTATCTGGGCTCCCGCAACCGCAAACTGTATGGGCTAAGGTATATGGGAGAGCATGCGGCATACGCTGTGCTCAGGGAGCCGATCCCTTACTCGCGCTGGGAAAATGGTGTACAGACAGATGCGCCGGTTTTCAAACTGCCTGACAATAGTAATAAGGTGATCAATTATGGCATCTATATGGGCAATGATTACGCAGAAACCATCATACGTACAAACCGGGAAGATCTGCCCGACGCGCTTGTATTCGGCGATTCATTCACCAATGCAATGGAAACCCTGCTTTACACCGCATTTAATGAAATGAGAAGCATCGATATGAGGTATTATACCGAAAAATCGATCCGTGAATATATCGCGGAGTACAGGCCGGATATAGTGATTTGTGTCCGGGATGATACAGCGTTCTTTACGGAGACGGGCAACGGCAATCTGAAATGAAATATTTTTAAACTGACTATTGAATTTTCATAAATCCTGTGGTATAAATATATCATTAATTTAACGCATTAAAGTGACAAAATGATAAATCGATGATGTTGCTTAATGATTAATGTTGTTATGTTGGTCAAAATGTTGTGAGGAGGATCGTTAATGAAAAGGATAACAAAGACACTTTCACTGCTGCTTGCCTTAATGATGCTGGCAGCTGTTCTGGCGGGATGTAAGTCAAACGCTGATTCAGATTACAAATACATAAAGGATAAGGGTACCATGATAATTGGCATTACCCAGTATCCGCCGATGAACTTCTATGATGAAAACGGCAATCTGACGGGCTTTGATACTGAGTTTGCGCAGATTGCCTGCGAAAAGCTCGGGATAAAGGCTGAATTCGTTGAAATAAACTGGGAATCCAAAGAGGTCGAACTCAATTCCAGGAATATCGACTGCATATGGAACGGAATGTGCATCACCGAGGACAGGAAGAAAAATATGAGCATTTCCGATCCCTATATGAAAAATGAGCAGGCTATCGTTATGAGAGCCGAACGCGAAGATGAGATAATGGCCAATGTTGACGGACTGACGCTGACAGCGGAAGCCGGATCAACGGGCGAAGGAAAGGTGCTGGGCACCATTGCTGATGACGGCAGCGAGGAAGTATCAGCAAAGGAGTTTTTCGCAAACTGTAACTACGTACCTGCAGATTCAATGGCCAAAGCTTTGATGGAAGTCAAATCCGGAACTGCCGATATGGCGATCGTCGATGCCGTGCTGGCAATCTACAATGTAGGCCCCGGAACAGATTTTGAAGACCTTGTATTCAATACCGACAAAAACTTCGGTGCGCAGCAGTTTGGAATTGCATTCCGTAAGGGCAGCGATATGACAGATAAAATCAATGAAGTTATTAAAGAGCTTTCTGAAGATGGAACCCTGAAATCGATAGCTGAAAAATACGGCCTGGAGGATGAACTTCTCTGATATCTTTCAACAAAACCAGGAAGTCTCCGGCGGAGTCTTCGCGATTCTCATGGGGACTTCTTTATTATTCGGGAGGAACGGTATGAATACTTATCTATCATCCCTTTTTGAGGGATTCTGGCTCAATGTGGAGCTGTTCGTCCTGACGCTGCTGATGGCAGTGCCGCTCGGACTTATAATAACTTTCGGGTCTATGTCAAAATTCAGACCCCTGAAATGGCTGGTTAAAACATTCGTGTGGATAATCCGCGGAACTCCGCTGATGCTGCAGCTTTTTGTCGTTTTATATGCTCCAGGTCTCCTGTTCGGTGTTCCGATGAAGTCAAGGATGACTGCAGCCCTGGTTGCGTTTGTCATCAATTATGCCGCATATTTCTCCGAAATATACAGGGGCGGCATAGAAAGCATACCGAAAGGGCAGTATGAAGCCGGCGCTGTTCTGGGCATGACCAAATCACAGGTATTCTTTAAGGTTATTCTGCTGCAGGTAATAAAAAGGATCGTACCTCCCATGAGCAACGAAATAATCACGCTTACAAAAGATACTGCACTTGCAAGGGTCATCGGGATCGCGGAAATCATTATGGCAGCCGAACGGTTTACAAAACAGGGACTTATCTGGCCGCTGTTTTCGACCGGCCTGTTCTTCCTTGTATTCAACGGTATCCTGACGCTGGTTCTGGGCTGGCTGGAACGTAAGCTGGATTATTTTAAGGTATAGGGGGCCTGACATATGCCAATACTGGAAGTTAAAAATATAAGCAAAAAGTTTGGAAATGTAGAAGTTATAAAAGACATAAGCTTTAGTCTTGAAAAGGGAGAGACGCTTTCTATCATAGGATCGTCAGGAAGCGGAAAGACTACGCTGCTGCGCTGCCTCAACTTCCTGGAAATACCCGATACGGGTACCATAACCGTAAAAGACGAGGTCATATTTGATGCCGCGGACCCTGAATCCGGAAATGAGAAAGGTCTGCGGGACAAGCGCCTGCATTTCGGACTTGTTTTCCAGTCTTTCAACCTTTTCCCACAGTATACAGTCCTGCAAAATGTCACCCTGGCGGGGATGCTGCTGGCAAAAGAACGCCCGGACTATAAGACTGAGAAGAACAAGATCAATGAGGAAATAACCCGTAAAGCAAAAGAAATCCTTGACAGTGTCGGATTGTCAGGCAGGCTGAATTACTATCCGCATCAACTTTCAGGAGGACAACAGCAGCGTGTTGCTATCGCCCGTGCTCTTGCACTGAATCCTGATATACTGTGCTTCGACGAGCCTACATCAGCTCTCGATCCGGAGCTGACCGGCGAGGTTCTGCGGGTTATACGCGAGCTTGCCGAAAGAAAGACTACGATGATCATTGTTACTCACGAGATGTCTTTCGCAAGGCAGGTATCCGATAATGTCCTGTTCATGGACGATGGCGTCGTGGTTGAATACGGGCCTCCGGAACAGGTTATCGGCAATCCGAAGGAAGAACGCACAAAGCAGTTCCTGGAACGTTATTTCGAAAACAACAATAACATATAATGCGGCTGATCACAGGCATATAAGCAGGCATATAGGCAATGGATATCCACGCTTCCATTAACGTTCTGGCGGAGTGTATATCATTGCCTTATTAATTGTATCAAAGTGTTATAACGGCGGACGCGCCGGAGTCGGCCGTATAAGGATCATAACAGACTGTATCGGAATTAATCATATCGGAATTAGTTATGTACTGGCTTATCATATAATCCCCTTCTCGGCAGCAGCAATCTTTACTGCCAGCGGGAACAGCTCCATGACCAGTTTCAGCTCTGACAGCGGCGGAAAAGTGGGAGCGATGCGTATCGTGCTGTCTTTCGGATCTAAACCGCCGGGATAGCTGGATCCCGCCGGAGTAAGCGTTACGCCGGCTTCGCGGCACAGTTCGACTATACGCCGGGCACATCCTTCAGGAGCATAATAGCATATAAAGTATCCTCCCCTGGGCCGGCTCCAGCTTCCGATACCGGTAAGCTCTTTTTCGAGCACTTCCAGGACATACTCGAACTTCGGACGAAGGATTGCCGCATGTTTTGCCATGTGGGATTCCACTGCTGCCATGTCAGGCAGGAAACGGGCATGACGGAGCTGATTCAGCTTATCGTAGCAGACCAGCTGATATGTCAGCAATGCAGTATGACGGGCGATATTTGCGGGACTTGCGCCCATAGCTGCTACCCCCCCGCCTGCAAAGGTTATTTTTGAGGTTGATGTGAACATCAGCACCCTGTCAGGGTTCCCGGCGGCAGCGCATGCATCATATACATTTTTCAGGCTGTCGCGTTCGTTTTTATATAAATGGTGGACACAGTAGGCATTGTCCCAGATGATCCGAAAATCCGGCGCTGCAGTTTTCATGGCGGCAAGCCGGTCAACTGTTTCATCGCTGTACGTAATACCCGACGGGTTGCTGTACATGGGAGTGCAAATAAAACCCTTAACTTCGGGATCAAGTGCAAGATGCTCCACCTCATCCATATCCGGACCATGGCTGCCAAGCTCTACGGGCACCAGTTCAATTCCCAGCGTTTCGCACATGTGAAAGTGCCAGTCGTAGCCAGGCACAGGGCAAATGAATTTAACCCGGGGCAGCTTTGCCCACGGCGTATCGCCTTCCATGGGGCCGCACAGCAGTGCCCTGGTAAGCGCATCATGGATCATATTTATACTTGAATTGCCGCCAATTATAACCTGCTCCGGCGGTACTCCCAGCAACTCGGAAAAAAGCCGCTTTGCTTCAGGAATACCTGTAGTGTCCCCGTAATTACGTACGTCAACGCCGTCTTCACTGATGAAATTGCCTTCCATGTGGAGCATCGGGACCGAAAGATCCAGCTGGGCCTTTTCTGGCTTGCCGCGGGACATGTCCAGTGAAAGTCCGCGGCTCTTGAACTGCTCATATTTCTGCTTTAGTTCTTTCAGTTTTTCGTTTTCCATTTAAATCACGCCTTCTTATATGCCATATCATATAAAGAGATGATATCTGACGCTTTTGCAGGCAGTTGCTGCCGGCTGCCATAAGGTGCAGGGCATATACACTGATATCAACTCCCGCGGAGATATTGCCTGAGCAGGACAAATTCCGGTTACTCAACCAGCCTGGGAAGTGTCACTGAGCCGTTGGGCATCAGGCATACGTCTCCCCTGAATTTGTCCGGACAAAGACTGGCTGCAAGTTCCAGTGCCTCATCAAGGGTGCGTGCAATATGCATTTTAGTCTTTGAGAAGTTCTCAGCGCCGAAATCAGTTACAAATATAAAAGTATATTTCTCGGCCGTTTCAGCGTAAAGATAGCCGGTATGCGCACCGATGGAGTAATTTTCGCGCAGTGCCTTTTCTCTGTCGAGCATGTTGTCATAGCCGGTTATCTGCTGCTCGGTATCAGGTGATCCGAAACCTTCCCTGCTTTCTGACAGCATGATCATGATGCCTCCGGGCTCAATACATTCCAGCATGTGACACAGGGTTTTCATCGGCTGGTATACATTGATATCCTTGGGGTATCCGCCTGCCGATGCTATGACCACGGGATACCGACGGTGAATGTCAACTGTGTTCATACTGTCAACAAGCCTGCATGCCTGGATATGAGCTTCCTGCATATCGCCGGCGAAAGCCCTGACGAGCCTGTAATTGTCGTCAACAACTACATTTATAATAAAGCAGGGGTTCAGCATAAGGGCGCCTTCGAGCATATCCAGGTGCAGCGGATTTCCGTCCAGGCGGCCGCTCCTGACCAGGGGATTGGTCCCGCTGCCAATGCCGCTGTTGAGTGACAGGGCATGGTTGGCCATGACTGTCTCCCTGGATGCTATGCCTGGTATTACGCTTTTGCGTCCGCCGCTGAAGCCGGCCAGAAAGTGGTGCAGAACTGCTCCGATCAGTATCACGCGGTCGCTGTTGACTGCAATTGAGTTGATCTTAACAGGGGTCCCGCGTTTCGTAGTACCCAGGTATGTGAGGTTGCTTTCGTCTGTACTGTTGTGATCCACTACTCTTATACGGCGGTATATCTCATCAGTGACGAGGGCACGAAGTTCGTCGTCTGTCTGTGGACGGTGCGTACCGCGTGCGCTTATGACAACTATATCTTCATCCCTGACACCAGCCCTGCCCAGCCTGTCCAGAAGCACCCCGAGTATCATGCCAGGATTCTGCCAGCTCCTTGTACCGTCACTTATGACTATGCAGACCTTCTCTCCGGGCTTTACAATATTCTCTATCCTGTCCGTACCAATGGGGTTGTCCAGCGCGTATTCGATAAGCTCCCGCGGCGTGCCTGCCGGCAGCTCGACCTTATTGGGTTCGATAACCAGTTTTATCTGTTCGTCCGGCAGCCCGACCCTGAACTCACCGGGACCATATTTCAGATAATAAGGCATTTTATCTTCTCCTTTAATTGCGCCGCGATTAGATCAGCGGCGCAGATGCATATCTGTTATTTTCGATAATGATATGATAATAATATGTTGATAATAATATATCACACGCATATTAAGCCCGCAAATATTCCTTTCAGCCTATATGTACAGAAGTGCTGGCGCTTACTGTCAGCCATCGATATGAATCTTTTTATTCGCTGATGTTATTGTTATAATAATTAAGTAATTAAAATATCATTTGGATCATGATGCATGATCCGAAACGAAAATAATACACAGAAAAAGGAGCAGCAATGTACGAATTAATAATATTTGATATCGATGGCACAATGATAGACACACAGGATGCTGTTAAAAAGTCATACCGGTATGCTGTGAAAGAGGAACTGGGCAGAGATCTTGCCGATGATGAAATACTGCGTATATTTGGGATCCCCACACTGCAGGCACTGGAGGCCCTGGGCGTAAAAGACACAGAGCGGGCCAGCGGGAAATTCTTTGAAAGCCTTTTTAAATATTACAGGGAAGGGATGCCTGTATATAAAGGTATAAAAGAAGTATTGGAGGAGCTTGACAGGCGCGGCGTCACATGCGGCATTGTTACATCAAGAAACAGAGGTGAGGTGTCCAACGACGCATCACTTGGCAAAATGCTCAAATACTTCAGATATGTCATTACCGCAGAGGACACATCAAAGCACAAGCCGGATGCGGAGCCGGTGTTAAAGCTTCTTGAGGTGTCGGGGGCAGATCCTTCAGGTGTTATATACATAGGTGACACGTATTTTGATTATTTGTGTGCAAAAAATGCAAGTGTGAAATTTGCGCTTGCAGTATGGGGAGCAGAAAGCAGTAATGGAATGGAGCCGGATTATGTGCTGGGGAAACCGTCGGATCTGCTGAAAATACTGGATCAGGGCTGATATGCTGTTAAAGTTCCGAAAGGTTGCTCCTGTACCGGTCCTTATTGACATATCGGTAAAAGAAAATTAGAATAATAAATATCAATAATAAACGGTAATAAACGAAAAAAAGGAGAACCTGCTGTGAGCTCATACGTAATTGGCATTGATATAGGAACACAAGGAACAAAAGCAGCACTTTTCGATGAAGAAATGAAGCTGGTAACAACAGCTTTTGAAGAGTCAAGGCTTATATCTCCGGAACCGGGGACTGTCTGGCAGGAACCGGACGATCTTTATATGTCCTGCGCAAGGACGATAAAAGAGTTGCTGGACAAATCAGGAATAAAACCGTCTGATGTGGCAACGATAGGGATCGACGGCCAGATGGCAGGCATAATGGGCGTAGATGAAAAAGGAGAAGCATCCACATACTATGACTCATGGCTGGACACCAGATGCGGCAAATATATGGAGCAGATGCGTGCCCGGGCCGGAAAAAGAATAATAGAGCTGAGCGGCGGGCCGGCCACATATGTGCATGGTCCGAAAATACTGTGGTGGAAGAACGAGCAGCCGGAAGCATACCGCAGGACAGCCAGGTTTGTTACGCCGCAGGCATATGTGGTAGGCAGGATGACAGGGCTTGCCGGCAGTGAGGCATATTTTGACTATACACATCTGCACTTTTCGTGCCTGGCGGATAACGCAAATAAACGCTGGTCAGATGAACTTCTGGAGACATTTGATATTGATAAAAGCAAGATGGCGAGGATCGTTTCGCCTTTTGATGTAATCGGTAAAGTGACTAAAGATTTTGCTGCGTTGTCGGGACTTGTAGAGGGGATCCCGGTGGTAGCAGGATGCGGCGATACGGCAGCAAGCACCTTTGGTTCGGGAATGTTCGATAAAGGGCTGATAATGGACTGCGCCGGAACCGCGTCGGTATTGTGCAGCGTTGTTGACAGTTATGTTCCGGATACACAGAATGAAACGCTGACTATGATGAGAAGTCCAGTTGATGGACTCTTCCTGCCTCTGGCTTATATAAACGGAGGCGGCATGTGCATACGCTGGTTCAGGGATACACTCAGCGGAAAACCTACCGCCAGCTATGGCGAACTTGAGGCTGAAGCTGAAAACATAACGCCCGGCAGTGAGGGCTTAATATTCATACCGCATTTTTCCGGCAGGGTCCTGCCGAGCAATACAAATCTGAAAGGTGCATGGCTTGGGCTTGATTTTAAACATACCAGGGGACATATGTTCAGAGCTGTTATGGAAGCAGTGGCGTATGAATACAGGTATTATTTGTCTGTCCTCAGAAATCTGCACCCGGAAGACGAATTCAACAATATGCTGATTATAGGGGGAGGAGCCAAATCTCCTCTGTTCAACCGGATAAAAGCAGACGTGCTGGGTGTCAGAGTGACAACGTTCGAAACAGGCGAGACAGCACTTCTTGGCAGTGCAGTAATCGCTGCGTATGGCATCGGAATGCTGGAAGACTACAGGAAGCCTATACGCAGTGTCATGAAGAAGGGTGCGGAGTTTGTTGCTGATATGAACAGGCATAAGGAATATGACTTATATGCAAAGAGTTATTTGATGGCTATAGATCAGATAACACCATTTTATGATAACTTTGTAATCATGAAAGAAACATAAAAGAAAAAGGAGAGTAAGTCATGCCTAAACAAACCGGAGGGATGCTGGCCCAGGTCCGTCAGCAGGCAATCGCTGAACTTGTCAATAAGCACGGTAATATTACTGTCAATGATCTTTGCAGCAGGTTCAACGTTTCTCCTGCAACCATAAGAAACGACCTGAGAGATCTTGAAAGCCGCAGCATGATCAAACGCACACACGGTGGTGCAATAAGCTCGAGCAAAATGGTTTATGAACTGAGTACGATGCAGAAAGAGATTCAGAATATCGACGAGAAAAGGGTTATTGCAAAGGCGGCGCTGGAGTTTATTCAGGAGGGAGATGCGATTGCGCTGGACTCTGGCACTACAACATTTGAACTGGCGAGGCTTCTTGGCGCGATAAAGAATCTGACTGTTGTGACAAATGATCTGCAGATCGCATCATGGCTGGAGCAGAATACTTCAGTAAATATAATGCTGGCGGGCGGCATGGTACGCAGGAATTTCAGGTGCACCACAGGGCAGACGGCGCTGGATATGCTTGCCATGCTGCATGTAGACAAAGCTTTTATCGCAGTCAATGGAGTCAGCATTAAAAACGGCCTGACAACGCCAAGCATGGATATGGCATGTATTAAGAAACAGATGATCGACTCGGCAGATAAGGTAATACTGCTGGCAGACAGCAGTAAGATCGAAAGGACTGCATTTGTCACATATGCTCCGATTTCAATACTGGATGATATGATAACAGATGAAAAAGCGGACAGCAGTTTTGTTGAGGCAGTACAAAGCACCGGTGTAAACGTGATTTGCGCCGGACTGCAGACTGATGAATAACGCGCCTGGGCGTGAAATACATGGGGCGTGAGGAAGGGTATCGCGTAATTAGCAAATAATACTTAAGGCACCGATCCTGCACAACCGGACTTGTTATAAAGCCGCAGCCGTTAAATAAAACAGCTGTGGCTTTTTCTTTTTATATCGATTGCTGGCATTTCTGTTATTCTTTTCTGTCAAAACCAAGAGACTTTACACCTACATGTGAAAATAAACGATAAAAAACGATAAATAACGATTGATTATTATTGTTGTTGGGATTATAATATTATCAGAATGACGTTAATGTTCTGCACTGCGGTAGTCGGCAGGGCGAGGAATTGCAATATGTATTGCGGTTCCTTTTTGAACTGATACGTAATAAAAAGATTGACAGGAGCAACTGGACATGAGCAAAAAAAATTTGGGAATTTGTTTAATTGGATGCGGACGTGCCGGGATGATCCATGCACGTAATTTTATGAACAAGGTCCCGGGCGCACATATGGCTGCAGTAGTGGATGTTGTTGAAGATGCGGCTAAGGCTGCAGCAAAAGAAATGGGGATCGACAAATGGTATACAGATTATAAGCAGATCCTGGATGACAAGGATATTGATGCGGTAGTTGTAGTATCCCCCACAAATCTGCACAAAGGAATAGTAATTGATTGTGCAAACGCAAAAAAACATATCTTCTGTGAAAAGCCAATGGCTATGAATACGCAGGAATGCGATGAAATGATCGAAGCATGCAAAAAGAACGGCGTTAAGCTTCAGATAGGCTTCATGCGCCGTCATGACCAGAGTTTTAAAGAAGCGAAGAGACTGCTTGATGAAGGAGCCATTGGTGATCTGGTCCAGATACATTCATGTACCCGCGGACCCAGCAAGCCCCGCCCGTGGATGTATGACCTGGAAAAATCAAACGGCATCCTGGCGGAAGTAAACAGCCATGATATAGATTCGATCCGCTGGTTTGCAGGCAGTGAAATTAAAGAATTATATGCTGTAGCCGGCAACTTCAGAAATCCTGAAGCAAAGGCAGAATACCCGGATTATTATGACAGCGTACTCATGAACGGTGTATTTGAAAATGGAGTGCAGTTCTCCATTGACGGTGCCGCTTATGTGCAGTATGGCTATGATTCGAAAATGGAAATCATCGGAACAAAAGGCGTTCTTCATGTTGGACGTTCGGATGCCAATTTCTTAAAATGTGTAACAGTAGACCATGGGACATCGACTCCGTTTATAAGCAGCTGGATGACACTGTTTGCCGATGCTTATCTGGCGGAAGACATTTCATTTGTTGAAGCTATACTCAATGATACCGAAACAAAAGTAACCGGCTGGGACGGAAGACAGGCAGTGAGCATAGTTGAGGCCGGTAACCGGTCAATTAAAACAAAGAGCATAATCAAACTTTAATAGAAGTTTATAAGAAGCAACACGGTTTGATTAAGCAGAACGGCAGATTTTGTGAGGGCGACAGTAAGTTGCCAGATACTGTAAAGGAGGCTAACGATGCTCAGTTTAAAATTGTATGGTCCTATGGATATAAGGCTGACTGAAACAGAGATACCGGTCATCAGTGATGACGAACTGCTGCTGAAAACAGATGCGGCTTCAATATGCGGAACAGATATCAGGATGTGGCAGAATGGTTATAAAGGCGTGGATGAAGAACACCCTCTGACACTGGGACATGAGTTTGCCGGTACTATTGTTAAAGTAGGAAAGAATGTACCTTTTTATAAAGAAGGAATGAAAGTGGCAATGCAGCCTAATATCGGCTGCGGCATATGCGACCGGTGTGTATCCGGTAATTTCCACCTTTGCGATGATTACCGTGCGTTTGGAATAAATATGGACGGCGCTTTTGCGGAATATGTGAAGATACCGGCAGATGCCGTATTGCGCGGCAATCTCATGCTGCTGCCGGATGGCGTCACACCTGCGGAAGCGGCTGTAACCGAGCCTTTATCATGTGCGTACAACGGTTTTACAAAATGCCATGTTAAGCCGGGAGAATATGCCCTGGTAGTAGGAGCAGGCCCTATCGGCGTCAGTCATGCAATGCTTCTGCATATGGCAGGTGCTTCAGTGCTGATGAATGACTTATCTCAGGAGAGGCTGGATTACTGCAAAAAGATAATGCCATACATTGAAACATACTGTGGTGACGATCTGGCTGGCTTTGTCAATAGATGGACACATGGAAGAGGACTGGATGTAGCCATCACAGCATGCCCTGTGCCACAGGTACAGGCTGCAATGCTGTCTCTGATGAATTACGGAGGAAGGGTTAACTTCTTCGGCGGGATACCGGCGAACAAAGAGCCGGTTCCGATCAATACAAATCTTGTTCATTATAAAGAACTGTATCTGACCGGTTCGACCAGATCGAGCATAGCGCAGTTCAGAAAGACCCTCGAATTTGTTTCCCAGGGCCTGCTGAATGTAAAAGATATGATAACAGACCGTTACGAGCTTAAAGATATATTAACTGCTTTTGAAAATGTCAGACAGGCAAAAGGAATTAAGCATGTAATCGAGTTCTGATGGGAAGCATTCCCTGTCAGATTCCGCCTGATTTTTTGATACAATGATTGTACCGGGAGGTTGAGAAAATGAAAGTTCGTCTGGTTCCATTATATTTTGATGAAGCAAATGAACGTGAAAGAAAAGAATTTCAGGAGCAGCTAGGGAGGCTCAGGGATTATTACGGAGATGTCGCTGAGTTTCTGACTGAAGTACGTGTGGGAGATCCGATCCCCGAAGCTGATGCAATCGTATTTCCGCAGCTGATTTTTGCTGCATTCCGTCATAACGATGAGTTGAAAGGTTATAATATGCCGATGGTGGTTCTGACTTCCCGGTTCGGTACAGTTGAAATGTGGGACTGGGAAATTGTAACGTACCTGCGTGATATAGGCTGTACAGTATTCTCACCATACAGCATAGAAATGGCAAAAACAATACTGAGGGCAATAGCTGTCAGGCGCAGCCTGAAAAACGGGGCGAAGTTCCTTATGTTCCAGGATTCACCCGGTGAAGGCATGCAGGCGAATATATTCAAGCGCTTCTACTGGTGGGAAAAGGAAAGCACCGAGACAATGGAGAAAGTTTTCGGCTGCAAGCTGATTTACCGCAGCTGGAAACAGGTCGGCGACCGTGCAAAGCAGATCTCAGATGAAGAGGCATTGAAGGTAAGCGCAGACTGGAACGTAAACCAGGAAGGCGTCAGCAAAATGGCATTCCTTCGCGCTGTAAAGATATACATGGCAGTGAAGGAAGTCATAGATGAAATAGGTGATGTGGCCGGTGTCGGAGCAAACTGCCTAAATGAATCATTTAACTGCGACACAACTCCGTGCCTTGCATGGAATATGCTGTTCGAACGCGACAACATCATATGGGCATGCGAAGGCGATACGCTGACAATGCTGTCTACGTATATAATTTACCGCAGCATTGAAAAGCCTATCATGATGACAAACCTCTATCCCTTCCTTGTCGGAATGGCAGCACTGGCACATGAAAAGATCGATAAATTCCCGGATATAGACGATCCTGACAACCATGCTCTTGGCGTACACTGCGGATATTTTGGCCTGGCACCCAGATGTTTCTGCTCTGAATGGACATTGCGGCCGAAGGTGCTTGAAATAGTAAATGACGATGCAATTGCTGTAGACTGCCGTTTCCCTAAAGGCAAGGTAACATTGGCTAAAATTTACCCCGGTTTCAAAAAACTCAGTATTATAGAGGCTGAAATAGAAGACTATGTTCAGTATCCGGGTTCTGACTGCAGAAACGGCGCTTTAATAAGGTATAAAGACGGCCATAAGGTAATGGATGCCCTTTGTTCACACCATTCTCTTATAATAGCAGGCGATGTGAGACCGCAACTCAGGCAGCTTGCCAAGGTTTTCGGCTTTGAAGTGACAGAGATGTAATAAATATTGAATATATTTTGCAACCTCAGAAATGGAATTCAACAGAAACCTTTTCGTATTGTTTGCTGTTTGATCCTCAAAAAAATACCTGTCAGCGGATGCTTGGACGCCTGAGAGAATCAGATCCGCTGACAGGCCCTGACCGGGGCATGATGCCCGGAAGATGGCCTTTGTTCACGATTGTGGGAATTTATAAAGAAGAATGATAGTTATGTAAAGCAATGTTTATATGTTATACAAATAATATGGAGCAATTTCCGTGAATTACTAACATTTAATTTCGTTTCAATTTTCGTTTCTTTTTGGTTTTGCCCGTATGAGCATTATATTAATAATAAATATTAATGAAAATTATCGTTTATTATTGACATGTTATGCTTCAACTGATATCATTTATTATGAAGTGTTTATAACAAGTCAAAAAGGCATCAGACAAAGAAAATTTGTGAAAGCCTTGCAAACACTTGTCTAGCAATGATTCGACAGGGAGTATACAAGGCAAGAAAAATATACAAATAATGGGGCAAATGTTATGATGATTGGTGCTAGTTCTTATATCTGGGTATCTCCATTTTCCACAAGCAAAATAGATCAACTGAGACATGCAAAAGAAATAGGTTTTGACATATATGAGATCGCTGTGGAAGATCCCGATGTCATTGATGTGAAAAAAGTTGCCGATGAGGCAAAACGCGTAGGGATAAATGTCTATGTCTGCGGATCATATGGCGAAACAAGGGATATAAGCAGCGATGTACCTGAATACAGGCAGAACGGTATGGCATATGGAAAACGCCTTATCGATATGGCAGCAGCTTTTGGTTCTCCCTATGTCGCAGGCCCGATGTACGCGGCAGTCGGAAGGACCCGCCAGGCACAGGAGGATGAAAAGCAGCGCCAGATGGATTTGGCTGTTGAAAATATGAAAAAGCTTGCTGAATATGCGGCAAATAAGGGAGTTAAGCTGGCGATCGAACCACTTAACCGTTTCGAGACAGATTTTATAAACACAGTTGAACAAGGTCTGCATTTCATTGATAAGATAGGCTATGACAATGTAGGATTCCTGCTTGATACATTTCATATGAACATTGAGGAAAAATCGATTCCCAATGCGATCAGGGCTGCTAAAGGCAGAATTTTCAATTTCCATGCGTGCGCCAATGATCGCGGAACTCCGGGTGAAGATCATTTCGACTGGAGAGAAATCCGAAGGGCACTGGATGAAGTTGAATATAAGGGACCTGTTGTGATTGAATCTTTCACACCACAGATAAAAGAAATTGCAAAAGCCGTATCATTGTGGCGTCCGCTGGCTGAGAGCCCGGATCGTCTTGCCGCTGACGGACTGCATTTTCTGCGCTCTGTTTTCGGGTGATTAATTGTGACACAACCGGCCTTGGCCGTTTGTGATATAAATTATCAAAAGAAATGAGGAGGAAGAACATGAAAAAGTTACTTGTAGTCGTACTGTGTTTGGCAATTGCATTGTCAGTCGTTGCATGTTCGTCGAATCAGAAGGCAACAACAGATAATACCTCATCTGGGACGTCATCTGACACGACAAAAGACACTTCGACCGAAACATCTACTGACACGACAGGAGAAACTTCTGTGGCAGACAAGGGTCTCGTAGGAATTTCTGTTCCTGAAGCACCTACAGGCTGGGTTGCAGCGGTTCAGTGGTCAGCTGATCAGACTGCAAAGAGGCTGGGGCTTAATTACAAGCTTTTGGTTTCCTCAGATGAAAACACTCAGGCAAATCATATCGATGAACTGATCCAGCTCGGATGCAAAATTATCGTTCTGATGCCGCACAATGATACGCTCGGTACTGCTGCACAGAAGATAAAAGACGCTGGAATCACCCTGATCAACTTTGACCGTACTCTCGGCGGAACTGAGCCTGATTATTATGTAGCAGGCGATAACTACCAGATGGGTGTTCTTGGCGCAGAATACATTGCTGAAAAACTCAACGGAAAAGGTAAAGTTGTTATCGTTAACATCCCTGCATATGGTGAAATATTCACACAGCGTGTTAACGGTTTCAAAGATACGATAAAAGAAAAATATCCTGATATCCAAATACTCCAGGAATACGGCGCTGAAAACGGTGCTCCTGAAACTGGACTTCGTGTTATGACAGATATTCTGACTGCTTATCCGGATGGTATAGATGGTATTTATTCAACTGATGACGAGCTTTCCATTGGCCTTATCCAGGCAATTGATGAATCTGGACGTATGGGTGACATAAAGGTTATCACCGGCGGTGGCGGATCACAGGCTTACTTCAAGGTTATGGAGAAATATCCTGAGATGTACATTTCTTCACAGACATACGATCCTTACATGATGAATACATGTATCGAAATGGCAGCTGGTCTGCTGGAAGGCAAGACTTATGATCAGAAGACCATCATCCCGCCGAAGAACCTTGACAAAACCAACTATCAGCAATGGCTCGATGATAACCACATCACAGCTGATGCTCCGTATTAATGTTTGACTAATATTTCATAAGTACGGAATCTGACGCCAGGCGGAAGTAATCATTTATATAGGAGACGGTATATTGCCGTCTCCTATATAAACTCAATATAAGTTTACAGTCGGAACAATAAATTCTACAAAAGAGTCACAGTGGCGCTGTGATTTCGGAAATAAGCGAGGAGACTAACATGGAAAATTGCGCATTGCTAATGAAAGACATTGTGAAGTCGTACAATGGTGTCAAAGTTTTAAAAAGTGTCAGTCTCAATGTGCGGCAGGGCGAAATCCACGCACTGTTAGGCGAGAACGGGGCAGGCAAGACAACACTTATGAATATTTTGGGAGGAGTTATTCCTAAGGATTCAGGTGAAATATTTTTGTTCGGGAAGCCGGCAAAGATCGCTAAACCTGCGGATTCCCAAGCGCTTGGAGTTGCATTCATCCATCAGGAACTGAATGTGGTAAATGACCTGAGGGTCTATGAAAACATGTTCCTGGGACATGAATTATATAAGAAATCCGGAATACTCGATGCAAAGAAAATGTGCGAGGAAACGGAAAAAGTATTCAAGAAAATGAATGTTTCTATCGATCCCAGAAAGATGATGGGTGAACTTGAAACCTCGTACAAACAGATCGTTGAAATCGCAAAAGCTCTGCTGATGGATGCAAAGCTCATTATAATGGATGAGCCGACGACATCGTTGACACAAAAAGAAATCGACAATGTTTTTCATATAATACGGGGCCTTACAAAAGATCACGGAGTAACAGCAATATTTATTTCGCATAAACTCGGAGAAGTCGTTGATTTCTGCGACAGTTACACAGTATTGCGAAATGGTGAAAACGTATCTTCCGGCAGCATAACGCTCGAGGATGGCACGAAAATCAGCCAGACAGACATAGCAAAAATGATGGTAGGAAAAGATGTGCTGAGCCACCAGGTCTATGAGGAACATGAAATAGGAGAGCCGTTACTGGAAGTACAAGACATGTGGGTCGGAAACTTCGTCAAAGGCGTAAGTTTTACGCTGAGAAAGGGAGAGATCCTCGGTATCACAGGACTTCTCGGTGATGGTAAGGATGAGATGGTAAGGGCATTGTTTGGAGATCTGCCCCATACCGGAACAGTATTGAAAAATGGACAGCCATTGAAAATAACTCATCCTTCACAGGCGAAAAAGCTGGGTATAGGCTATCTGCCGCCAAACCGTAAGGAAAATGCGATAATAAAAGACCTGTCGGTACAGGATAATATTAACATAACTGCCCTGGAAAAGTGCCGCAGGGGAATCGCTCTGAACAAGAGGAAAGAACGTGAGATAGCTCAGGAATACTGTGAGAAACTGCGCATTAAGGCAGGAAACATACTGAATAAGATAACTAGCTTATCCGGCGGTAATCAGCAGAAAGCAGTTCTGTCGAAATGGCTGAATGCCAAACCGGACATCATGATAATGTCAAATCCGACACAGGGTGTCGATGTTGGCGCAAAAAACGAAATATATGCAGAAATCATGAAACTTGCAAAACAAAACATCGGAGTTCTGGTAACATCGGGTGAAGCCCAGGAAATCATCAAGCTATGCGACCGCGTACTCGTCATGTATCACGGAGAGGTGCGGGGAGAGCTGAGTCGCGATCAGCTGACAGAAGAGAATATCATGATACTTTCTACAGGTGGTAGTCTAAACTAATATTGGGGAGACGGAGAAAATGGAAAATACAGCTTCAAAGAAGAGAATCGATTCTCTGAAGGAATTCGCGAGCAATAACAGTATTGTCCTTGTAGTGCTTGCGATGATAATTATCGCGACATTGGCTGAAGGCTCTCAGTTCCTGTCGCTGCAAAACTTTATGAACATTCTGCGTAACCACGCGGTTATCGGAATAATTGCACTTGGGATGGGATTCGTAATCATATCAGGCAATATAGACCTGTCTGTCGGTGCCCAGATGGTAGCTGTAGCAGCTATTACAGTTTCGATTGTCAATAAAACGGGCAGTGTTTTGCTTGGTATAATCGTAGCTATAGTGGCAGGATGTTTATTCTCTACACTTACCGGAATAATCGTTACAAAAGGACGTGTTCCGTCATTTATTGTAACGCTGGGTATGCAGTATATTTACCGCGCACTGTGTATGTACTTCATGGAAGGCGGCGGATTCTATCTCGATAAGGCAAAAGCTCCTTTTTACACACAGATATCCAACTACATGCTGTTCGGCGCAATACCTATGCCGGTTATATACTATGCGTTAATGTTCATTTTATTCTGGTTCATTTCGAAGTATACAAAGATAGGGCGCCACATATATGCAGTAGGATCCAATGAAAAGGCAACAAGACTTTCCGGTATCAATACGAACAAAATAAAAATACTTGCATTTACGCTTCTTGGTTTTGCTATTTCAATAGCTGCTATAGTAGAAAGCTCCAGAATGGGTTCAATCAACTCAACATCTTCAGGAAATGCATATGAACTGAATGCAATCGCTATGACAGTAATCGGCGGCATCTCCATGGAAGGCGGAAAAGGCAAGATGTCAGGTGCTCTCTTCGGTATGCTGATCCTGGGTATTATAAACAACATGATCACATTGCTGGGAGTAAACGTCTACCTGATAAACGCTTTCAAGGGTGTAATAATTATAGCAGCAGTCCTGCTCCAGAAAAAGGACAATGAACTGTAATAACAGGATGCGTATTAAATATCTGATTGGGCAGAAATTAAAAGAAAAAAGATTCGTTGATCCTTGACTGTAACCAGTTTCTCAACCGGCTGAATGCCGGCTGAGAAATTGGTAATTATAAAAAAAAAACTACAGGAGGGTTATACATGAAGATAGGTATTGATAGTTATTGTTTCCATAGGCTGTTCGGAGAAGTATATGATTTCCAGGAAAAGCCTGAAAAACTGATGACAGTTGATGAATTTTTAGATTTCGCCAAGAAACTGGACGTTGATGGTGTGTCACTTGAAACCTGTTTTCTGCCCAGCCTCGATGACGGATATCTGAAAGAATTAGGTGCAAAGATAAAGGATTACGGCTTTGACACAGTATTTGCATGGGGACATCCCAATGGTCTCGAACGCGGACTGAATCCTGATGCATTTGAAGAAATGAAGAGACTCATACCGAAGACTCGTCTGTTAGGAACAGATGTTATGCGTATAACAGGTTCAGCCTTCGACTGGCGCCATGAAAATCACCGCGATCATATCGCAAGACTTGTTCCTATGTACAAAGAAGCAGCAAAGATTGCAGAAGACAACGGAGTTAAAATCGCAGCAGAGAACCATATCGACTTTACATCAGATGAAATGCTTGAGATGATCCAGGCAGTAAATTCACCGAACTTCGGAATCAACTTTGATACAGGTAATTTCCTCCGCTTGCTGGATGATCCGGTAGCAGGCATGGAAAAACTTGCACCTTATGTATTCTCGACTCATATTAAGGACCTTAAGATGCATCCGACAGCAAAACCGACCGACTGGTACTTCTTCTGCGGCGTGCCTGTAGGATTCGGAATGGTTGATAACTTCAAACTTGCTGAATTGCTCAGCAAAGCAGGATACAAAGGATTCCTGGCAGTAGAAATCGATGCTCCGGCTCCGGAATGGAACGGTATGGAACACGAAGCAGTAGCTGTCAGTGTCAGGAACCTGAAGAAAATCGGTGCAAAATTCGCTTAATAACAGATAAGCGATAAGGAGGCTATTATGGGAAAGAAAAAAATCAATATAGCCATGATTGGCGGCGGCTTCATGGGAAAGGCGCATAGCAATGCATGGCGCAGAGTCAGTGAGTTTTTCGACACAGACTATGAGCCCGTACTTAAAGTTGTAGCCGGTAACAAAACGCGCCTGGAAGATTTTGCTGAAAGATGGGGCTATGAGGAAGTCACATATGACTGGCGTACCATAATGGAACGCAGTGATATTGACGTTGTCGACATAGGAACACCGACTTATGAACATAAGGAAATGGCAATTGCAGCTGCAAAGGCAGGCAAACATATAGTTTGCGAAAAGCCATTCACACTGACATATGCAGATGCAAAAGAAGTAGTAGACGCAGTAGAAAAAGCCGGTGTTGTACATTATCTGAACCACAATTACCGCAGGGTTCCTGCTGTTGCATATGCAAAGCAGCTTATCGAGGAAGGCAGATTGGGAACGATTTATCACTGGCGCGGTGCTTATCTGCAGGACTGGATCACAGATCCCAACTTCCCGCTGTCCTGGCAGCTGCAAAAAGATAAAGCAGGCGGAGGTCCTTTGTTTGACCTGTCATCACACGCAGTTGACCTTGCAAGATACCTGATCGGCGAGCCCGAGGCAGTTACGGCAGTAAACAAGACATTCATCAAGAAGCGTCCGCTGCCGGGTGTCGGTGCTACAGCGTTCAACGCCGGAACAGGCTCCAGCACAACTGAAATGGGCGATGTGGAAGTAGATGACGCATCCTTCGCTATAGCCGAATTCAGCAACGGTGCTCTGGGAAGCATTGAATCATCCCGTTTTGCAGTAGGCAGAAAGAACTACAATTATTTTGAAGTCTACGGCAGCAAGGGGGCTCTGGTGTTCAACCTTGAACGGATGAATGAACTGCAGTTCCTTGACTTTACAGATAAGGGCAAAGACCAGGGTTACCGCACTATACTCGTAACAGAGGGCGATCATCCTTATCTGTCTGCATGGTGGCCGTCTGGTCACATCATTGGCTACGAGCATACCTTTGTAAATGCATTCTATGACTTCCTGAAGGCAGTGGCAGGAAAAGGTACGATCAAGCCTGATTTCCATGATGGAGCGCAGATCATACGCATACTTGAAGCAATACGCAAGTCAAGCGACGAAGGCCGCAGAGTAAAGGTTGATGAAATAAAATAAGTTGTTGCAGTTAAACAGTAATGTAACATGGCAGAAAAGCAACAAAATTAAAGCTGAAGGTGCATTTAAAAATGCACCTTCAGTTATTTTAAGGCAGATGGAATTAAATTAATTAAATAGAAAACCATTACATGTTAGTAATTTAAGGAAAATAATTTTCAGGTCTTTGAAGCTGATGAGCTGATATAAAAATACGTATCAGGAGATGAAAAAACCCATGAGAAAAAAGACAAAGAAGGAAAAAGGGTTAAGTCTGAGAATAAAGCTTACAGCAGGATTCTTGCTGGTTTCTGTAATAATGGCGGCAGTGAGTATAGTGGGACAGACTATCCTCGGGAAAATGATAGACCAGCTGGATGCAATGGTTGAAACTTCAATAATAGGCAATGAGATTATTTATGACCTGGAAACAGTTATAAATACAACCGACAGGTTCCTGACGGACAGAAAAGAAGAGCAGAAAAAAGAAATAAATGATGCTCTTGATCGTATAAGCGGGGAAATAGACAGGCTTTCAGGCTGGACTACCGATGCTGTATCTTTAGGTGAGCTTGAAACCATAATAAGCACTACTGAAAAGATTAGGACCAATGTTCAAACCATTCTGGAAATAAAAGATGATGAAACGTCAGCCCAGTATTCAAGCCTGGTTTCAGAAAATTCGCGGGCTGCGTTGTTCCTTAAGACAGATATCAATGATTTTGTATCAAATGAACTGAAAATACAAAAAACTGTGAGAGAATCTATTGTTGCAAAGGCCAGTGCGACAAGAAGCTTATTGGTTGCAATTTATGTAGTTATTGCAGTAATTGCGGTAGTAATAAGCGGCCTGTACATAAAGAATGTTACCGGAATAATCCACAGGATCGCACATAGTGCGCAGCTTATTGCCGGCGGAGATCTTACAGTGCAGCCGGTAACTGTAAAAAGCAGCGATGATCTTAAAATACTCGCAATAGCTTTTAACGATATGCAGAACAATCTAAGGCAGATGATGGAAAAGATTCGCCGTACTGCAGGAAATGTAGCCTCTTCTGCCGAGGCACTCAAGAGCGTATCTGAGCAGAATACAAAGGCAATAGAGCAGATCGCGGACTCGGTTCAGCAGGTGGCGGCCGGATCAACAGAGCAGTCTGCAAAAGTTGATGAATCAGGGAATGTAGTAAAAGAGCTGGCAGAGCAGATCAGCATTATGGCAGCCAGCACGCAGACGGCTCTTGATTCCTCACAGCTTGCCAACGATGCGGCAAAAACCGGGTATGAGAAAGTAAATGATTTGATATCACAGATAGATGACATAAGAGAAAAACTCGTTATGACAAATGCGTCTGCCAGCGAGCTGAAAAGCAAGACAAGCAAGATCGGAAATATTACAGAGACGATTTCAGCCATTGCAGAACAAACAAATCTGTTGTCATTGAACGCCGCAATTGAAGCAGCCAGGGCAGGAGACCACGGAACAGGATTTGCCGTAGTCGCTGAAGAGATCCGTAAGCTTGCTGCAGCTTCGAGAAACGCAACTGGTGAAATTACAAAAATGCTCAATGAAATAAGCCAGCAGTCAGATAATGTTTCAGAGCTTATGGAGCGCGGCCTGGATGCTGTAAACCACAGTACAGATACAGCGAGAAAATCAGGGGAGGCATTTAATGCCATCGTATCTACCAGCATGAATTCAGCCGGAAGTATTTCATCAGTAGCTGACGGAATCAGGAGTGTGGAATCGCAGATCACCAAAGTTCAGGAGCTGAGTCAGGAAATCGACAAAATTTCGGAGAGAACAATGAACGGCACTACAGAAATAGCCGCGGTAATCGAGGAGCAGACAGCAAACCAGCAGGAGGTCCTGTCTTCCGCGTCGATGTTGTCTGAGATGTCAGCAGAACTGAAAGAAATGACTGATGCATTTAAAACAAATTAAACAAATTGAATATGCGAATACATAATAAAGGGGCCGGTATATAATGGGAAAAAAGCTGAGTATCAGGTACAGGCTTTTTGCAGCCATGTGCTGCTGTGCTTTTATTGCTTATGCATTGTATGTCAACTCTTTCGGATCCAATGCGGATATCATGATGAAATTCTTCGGCATATCGGAGGGAAGCCACGGTCTGATACTGACGATCCAGTCCGTCGGTGGCATAGCAACCGCCGTATGGCTTTCCCTTTTCGGAGAAAAATATAACAAGATATACGTTATATGTGCATGTCTTGCATTAATGGCTGCCGGCAGTATCCTGACCGGGATTATTCCGGCTTTTTTCCCGGAAGGAGGGGGATACGGCCTGCTTCTGGTTTTTGTACTCTTTGCTGGGATCGGCTATACCGGCATCGATGTAATGATGAACGGTGTTATTGCTGATACATATCCTGAAAATAAGGAAAATGTTCTTCCCATTGCGCATGCATTTTACTCAACCGGTGCGATGGCTGCGCCTGTATTTGTGACATCTGTTGTGGACACAGCAAAGCCATCGTCATTTTCACTGCCATTTCTTCTTATAGGTATTTTATCTGCGGCCGTTTTTGCCGGTTATCTGGCTTCAGGCCGCAGGATAATGCCCGATACACCATATACTGATATGAAAGCGGTCAGGGCCAGGGTTACTGAAAACCCGGCTGAAATCTTCAGGGAAAAGAAAGCATGGATGATCCTGGCCGCATGCCTTATGTATTTCTGCTTTATGTATGGTTTATCTGTCTGGATGCCTACGTTTTTTATGCAGGAAAAAGCTTTCGGACACAGCATGTCAGGATGGATGTCTACAGTATTCTTTTTTGGTGCTCTTTTGATGAGGTTTGTATCTCCTGTTATTTTCAGGCGGATACAGGCAGCGAAATTTTATATAGTTTCAGGTATCCTGTCAGCCGTTTGCATGGCGGCTGCGTTTATGACGGATCCTTCTCTGACCGCACTGATAGTTATATTGGTTTTTGCAGGCGGTTTTTTACAGGGTGCGCATGTCATTGCCCTTGTCATGATCAGCTGCAATGAGTTCCCGGACAGGACAGCCTCTGCATCTGCAATAACCGTTCTGGCATTCAACCTTGCCGCGATGGTCATGCCTGCGCTTATTGGATCGATAGCTGAGAAAACTGGTTTCATGATTCCAATGTATATCCTGACATTATGCATGTTATGTTCTGTTTTGCTGATCTGGGCAGAACAGCGTGATAAAACAGTTTAGTAACAGTACTTAAGAAACAGTACTTAAATCTTTGTAAAACAATACTGCCAGTATACACCTTAAGCATACAGTGCCTTGACCGGACCGGCGGCCTTCCTTACTTTTACTTCCAGTTACAAATGTATTGTGGCTCTTTCAAATTTCATGTATAATAATTATCACCTAGTAATAATATTTAGTAATAAAACAAGGTAATAACATAACGGAAAAGAGCATCCGTTGCTGCATGAAAGGGGGCCTTTATGAAAAAGGGTGTAAATATAGTTGTAAGAAACGGCAGAAGAACAGTTGAAGGATCTGGATATTATCAGCCCAGACCTGTCAATGATCTGAAGGAACTGGTGTGCCAAAGCGCAGAAAGATATGGAAACAAGCCTGCATTCAAATACAAAGATAAGAATGGCAGGATAATATACAAAACGTATAATGATCTCAGATCCGATGTGGACTGCCTGGGAACGGCCATGCTGGCTGTCGGCATGAAAGACCTCCGTATATCCGTTATCGGAGAGAACCGATATGAATGGGGAGTGTGCTATTTTGCCATTGTCAACGGGACAGGAGTGGCAGTTCCGCTTGACAAACATCTGCCTCAGAATGAAATAGAAAACCTTATCGCCAGGGGAAAGGTTGAGGCTGTTTTTTACAGCGCGCAGTATCATGATGTGATGCTTGAAATCGCGAAAAAAACAGATTCTGTCAGATACTTTATCTGTATGGACAGACCGGCTGACAAAATAAAGGGGCAGGGCGGCGCAGAGGAGGGACAACGCGCTGAAGCTGTCAGCGGGCCGGGGTTTTATACGCTCCCGGATTTGCTTATAATGGGGAGAGAACTGATTGCGTCCGGAGACAGGTCATTTACGGATGCAGTCATTGACAGAGAGAAAATGTCGGTATTGCTGTTCACTTCCGGTACAACCAGCATATCAAAGGGTGTTATGCTGTCCCATGCCAGCCTTGCAGCCAATGTGACATCGATAACTGCAGTTATAAAGGTATATCCGACAGACACACATCTTTCACTGCTTCCGCTCCACCATACCTTCGAGAACACCGTAGGCCTGCTGTTCATGGTACACAGCGGTGTCTGCATCGCATACGGTGACGGCATAAAGCATATGGCCCGGAACCTGAAAGAGTATAATGTAACAATACTTGTGGCGGTTCCTGCAATATTTGAAGCAATGTACAGAAAACTGCAGGATGGGATCAGGAAATCAGGCAGGGAAAAGTTGTTCAAAGCAATGACTTTTGTTTCAGACTTGCTCAGAACGTTCGGTATCGATCTGAGAAGAAAACTGTTCAGAAGCGTATTTGAACAGGTAGGCCCGAACCTCAGGCTGGCCGTGTCAGGGGCAGCGGCACTGGATAAGGAAGTTGTAAGTGGTTTTGAAAAAATAGGATTCAGGCTGCTGCAGGGATATGGGCTGACCGAAGCCTCACCTGTTATTGCCGCAAATAACGATTTTGTTAATGTCCCCGGCACAATAGGCCATCCTCTGTACAATATCAAGGTTGCTATCGATTCGCCGGATGAGAATGGCGTCGGAGAAATTATCGCATATGGAGGCAATCTGATGCTTGGCTATTATGAAGATGCGGCCGCCACAGCTGAAGCGTTTACCGGGGACGGCTGGCTGAGGACCGGTGATATCGGTATGATCGATGATAATGGCCTTATCAGGATCACGGGGCGGGCAAAATCGATGATAGTTCTCAATAATGGGAAAAAAGCATTTCCCGAGGAATACGAGGTACAGCTCAACAATATCCCCGGAGTCAGGGAATCCTTTGTATGGGGGAATAAAGCTCCTGACGGAGATGTACAGATATGCGCAAAGCTTGTTATCGATAAGGATAAGGTTGCCGGCAGGGATGGCGTACTGCCGGAAAAGGAACTGGCGGCACGCTTTGCAGCTGCTATAAAAGAAATAAACAGAACGTTGCCTCAATACAAAATAATACGTTACTTTGTTATGAGTGAAGAGGAACTAGTCAAAGCCAACGGCATCAAGACCAAAAGGCACGTGGAACAGGAAAAGATACGGAGTATGCTGGAGAAGGCCGGAACGGAAATGCGAAAGGTGTCAGGCAGGATAATAGAAAGACTGTGATTGTAAGGTCGCGGGCAATTGACAGTGACCGGTCGGCGGCCTAAAATATAAAATATGATTTCTGCAAAAGTCGCTTTGGAGTATTTCAGGACTTAAAGCGGCTTTTTGCATCAATATTTGCTTTGTGCGAGGTAAATAATGATATATACAGTCACTCTGAACCCTGCAGTGGACAAAACTGTGGAAATAGATGATTTTGCAGCCGGAGCGCTGAACAGAGTCCGTTCCGCAAGACGGGATGCCGGCGGAAAAGGAATCAATGTTTCAAAGGTCATATCCACCTTTGGCGGCGACAGTATTGCAATGGGCATACTTGCAGGGTCAGCCGGTGAATATGTCAAAGCATACCTGGATGAACGCGGTATAAAAAATGAATTCCTGTTCGTCCCGGGGGAAACGAGGACCAACCTTAAGATCGTGGACAGGAAAAACAGAAAAAATACTGAAATTAACGAACCTGGCCCAGATGTGAGCGATGATGACCTGGAGCTGCTGAAAAACAGGCTGACGGCTCATGTTACGGCAGGGTCGATCGTCGTTTTTTCCGGCAGTGTACCGGCAAATGCAGGAAAAGATATTTATTACCGCTGGATAAAAGCTGTCAGGCAAAAAGGGGCCAAAGCTATACTGGATGCCGACGGGGAACTCTTGAGACGCGGAATCGAAGCCGGACCGTTTGTTGTAAAGCCCAATATATATGAACTGGAACATCTGGCAGGCACTGCAATTGCAGATGAAAGGCAGGCCGCTGAATTTGCCGTACAGCTTCTCGGTAAGCATGGACTGGAAATGGTAGTCGTGTCACTGGGAGAGAGAGGCTCGCTTTTTGTTAACAGGACAACAACATTATTGGTACATGGTATAAAAGTTGATGCAAAAAGCACCGTTGGTGCCGGTGATTCTATGGTTGCAGCGCTGGCTTACAGCATAGACAATGGACTGGGGTTTGAGGAAATGGTTAAGCTGGCTGCAGCGGCTTCGGCAGCCAATGTTACAACTGACGGGACACAGCCGGCCGATATGACTCTTATCAGCGAGCTTGAAAAACAGGTGAGATTCGAATATCTGAACCGGGTCTGAGCATTATATACAGCAAGTTATACTGTTAAGATGGTGATATTATTTGGACAAAAAAACAGAAACAAATGAGAGACTCACGGCAATAATTTATCTTGCTTTATCTGCAGTAATGTGGAGCCTCGGAGGTTTATTGATAAAGTCCGTCAATTCAAACCCTCTGGCCATCGCGGGGGTCAGAAGTGCGATTTCCGCTGCCATAATCCTGATAACCACGGGCAGACCGAAATTTAGCTGGTCTGTGTCACAGGTCGGCGCATCTCTTGCATACACGGGCATGATGCTTTTATTTGTCGCTGCAACAAAGAATACAACTGCTGCCAATGCGATACTCATACAGTATACCGCACCCGTTTATGTTACCTTTCTTGGAGCATGGCTGCTGGGGGAAAAAGTCAAGCCTCTTGACTGGGTAACTATAGCAGTTGTAATGGGCGGCATGGTTCTGTTTTTTATAGATGACATCGGCATCGGCAATATGCTCGGGAATATACTTGCAGCAGGCAGCGGCATCTCATTTGCGTTATTTACCGTGCTGATGCGGATGCAGAAGGATGGTTCCCCGATAGGATCCGTGATACTTGGAAATATACTGACTGCGCTGATTGGTGTGCCTTTCCTGTTCAGCAAAATGCCGGATGCAAAAAGCTGGCTGTATCTGGGCGTTTTGGGGACACTGCAGCTTGGGATCCCGTATATACTTTATTCCAAAGCGATCAGGCATGTAACGGCTCTTGAAGCAAGCCTGATACCCATAATCGAACCTATACTCAATCCGGTATGGGTCCTTATATTTCTTGGTGAGGCTCCCGGACATCTGGCCGTCATCGGAGGGGTGATCGTTATAGCCGCGGTTATGCTCCGGTGCGTCATACCGCTGAAAAATTACAACGCTTCCCATATGCAGTTTCATTCATGAGTTTAAAGGTTTATCAGTTTTTGCGCAGCGGGACGTGGGTATAGGGACAAATTTCTCCAGTAAATGCAGAAAAGCCTGATAAATCAGACTTTTCATAATTGTGGCGGAGAGGGCGGGATTCGAACCCGCGTGTCGTTTCCGACAAACTGATTTCGAGTCAGCCCCGTTATGACCACTTCGATACCTCTCCGTATATATTATTAAGTATGTTTGCCAACCAGTGTATTGCTCTCTGCTGACTTTCTACGATTGCCTCAGTTCCCTGAAAAAATCCTTCAGGATCGCAGAGCACTTATCCTCAAGTACGCCCCAGACCACATCAACCCTGTGGTTGAAGGCGTCAACCCTGAACACATCGATCACTGAGCCTGCAGCTCCGGCTTTAAGATCAGATGTACCAATATACAGGGTCCTGATCCTTGACTGGATAATAGCACCGGCGCACATCGTGCAGGGCTCCAGCGTAACATAGAGATCGCAGTCTGTCAACCTCCAGGATCCCAGTTTTCTGCTGGCACGCCTGATAGCTGTCATCTCGGCATGGAGCGTGGAATCGTTCTTCATTTCCTTTTCATTATGGCCGCGCGCAATTATCCTGCCGTTCCTGACCACAACTGCCCCCACCGGCGTTTCGCCTTTATTTCGGGCTTTCTCTGCTTCCTTCAGCGCCTGCAGCATATACCATCCATGCGGAAGAAGACTGCCGTCTGTTTTGCCCTGCGCCATCATCAACCTCCGGAATACTGGGACAAATCGCACAATTGATTATACTATAAAGATGCAAAACATTCAATTGTATTTGAGGCGTAACTATACGAAAATATTTCCTCTATTGAACCTGCATCAGAAGATGATCCGGTTTGTACTGCAGTTGATGATAACATCTATGTCCATGTAAGCAGCGGACATTGGCTCATATTCGGACGGCATTACCGCAGAAAGTTTCCCCGGTTCATTTTATTTGAAGACAGGCGGTTGCCCAGACTGTATAGAATCCTGAACGGAAGCAGCACCAGAAAAAATAAGCTTATGATCAGGAATTCAATGACTGTGCTTATGTAATTACTCAATCTTTCCATAATCTCACCTGCACTGACGGATGGGATTTTACACGGGAGCTTACCCGCAATTGTTCTGCCTGCAAATATTATTGACTTATATATCGGGTTTTATGTGATATGTATTTATATTGCCTCGTTTCGGGGGAATTTCCACCTGGAAGCAATCTTCCGACTTTTGGCGCATTTTCATCCATGCCGCCGAAAACCGCTGCGGATGGATGAAGGGAGGAAAATCATGGATGATCGTCGTATACTAGTATTGAGGTGATAATATGGGTGGGTTGTTTTTCGCCGTGATCGTCATTTATATTATCATTGCCATAGTAAAGAAGATGAGCGAAGAAAGCTATAACAACAGTGATAACAGCAATAGCAAGCCAAAAGGCCCAAACTGGCATTCCGGTCAGGATACAGATAATTACACTGAGTATAGTGAAAACAACAGGGTCATATATTATGACGCTGAGAATGACGACCAAAAAGACGCAGACACGTATGACAACGGCACATATGGCAGCGACGCACACAGCAACAATGCATATGACAGCAGTACACATGACAACAAATACAATGGCGACATGTATAATGGTAACGATTACAGTATCCCCGATTCCAGCGCCGGCAGTTCCACCGGTGAAAACAGCAATATTAATTACGGCGGCAGCGTAAAAGATAATACATCAGCAGAAGACCGAAAGGCTGATGAACCCCGGCAGACTGCAGCAAAACATGAAAGCGCGGATACATATGCGGATTTTTCGGCATATACCGATGCAAAAACTGCATCAACAGGAGCGATTGGTGATGTACGTACAGAAACAGATCTGTACAGGTCTTATCAGGCTTATCCTGAAAAACAGGCCGGCCTGAATCCGGAACAGGATGCGTTCACATTTTCCGACGTCGTCGTTGATGCCCGGGTGGATGTTGATGCAGTTATGCAGGATGTCGATATGGACGTGATAAAGGTCGACAAACCGCAGACAGATAAACAGACGGAAAAGTAAAATGCAGTAAAAATCACAGGTGCCATCCTATGGCGCAGGGCATAATACTCCGGTTTTTTGAAAAAATACATATATCAAAAAATCAGGAGTGGTCCGAATGAAAACTAGCTGGAAGGGTTCCATCAGTTTCGGCATGGTATATTTTCCTGTTAACGTTTATACAGCAACATCCGGGGCAGAGACCGTTAAATTCAATTATCTGCACAAGAAATGCAACACCAGGATACGTTACAAGAAGTTCTGCGAAAACTGCAATGAAGAAGTTTCACAGGATGATCTTGTCAAGGGTTATGAATATGAAAAAGATAAGTATGTGATCGTAACGGATGAGGATTTTGAAAAACTGCCCATAAAATCCAAAAAGACCATTTCCATTCTCAACTTTGTGGATGAAGATAAAGTTGACCCTATTTACCTCGACAAGGCATACTATATTGCTCCCGGAAATTTCAGCGCAAGCAAGGCATTCGAGCTGTTCAGGCGTGCCATGGCCGAAACGGGGAAGGTTGGACTTGCGAAAATAACACTGACATCAAATGAATATGTGGCGATGATAAAGCCGTATGATAAGGGCGGTATGCTGCTGTACCTGCTGTATTATGCCGATGAAATCCGAAAAATCGGTGACATAGGTGAACTGGACTACAGCGTCGATATACATGAAAATGAAATGAAAATGGCTGTAAGCCTGATAAACAATATGACATCTGATTTTGATATAACTGAATTCAGAAATGAGTATCAGCAGGCCCTTAAGAAACTTATACAGGCAAAAATGGAAGGCAGGGAGGTCGTAAGTCCCCCCGAGGCCCAATCTAATATAATAGACCTGATGGAGGCGCTGAAAGCGAGTGTGGAAGCATCCAGGGGAAACAAGGAGGAGACAGGGGAAAAGACTACGGCTGCGAAACGCGGAAGAACGAAAACAGCAGCCGGTTCAGGCACCGGAAAGCGGCGCAAAACATCATAGAAAGCGATTGGAACAGCGCGTGAATGATTATAGCTGAAAAGTGCGGTACAGAAAAAGAGCAGTGCGGGAGAGTACGACACAGGAAAGAACTGAACAAGGTGTGATACGGAAAGAATTGTGTGGAGAGAGCTGAAACTGCTGGTGAGATCTGACAGGAGCTGCCTGACAGTAAAGCAGTCTTACAGCAAAGGAGTGCTGAATATGCAACTCCTTTTTGTGTTTCCTGCAAAAAATCTTTGAATCCAGCCTGTATAATGATATAATTTCATATATTGCAGAAAGGGGAGACTGCTTAACATGCAAAAATGCACCAGATTGATCATACCGGATGGCTATAAGCCAAACATGACTATCAGGGAAACTGAGATTGCAATCAAGTTCGTAAAAGATCGCTTTGAACATAATCTGGCCAAAGAAATGAATCTTACAAGAGTATCAGCGCCTCTTTTCGTATTCCCAGAAACCGGCCTCAATGACAACCTGAATGGTGTGGAAAGACCTGTGTCTTTCGATGTACCTGATGCCGGGGGAGCGAATGTTGAAATTGTCCATTCACTGGCAAAATGGAAGAGGATGGCGTTAAAACGTTATGGGTTCAGGCACGGGGAAGGCCTGTACACAGATATGAATGCCATCAGGCGTGATGAGATAATGGATAATCTCCATTCCATATATGTGGATCAGTGGGACTGGGAAATGATACTCGACAAGAGCGAACGCAATGAAGAGATGCTTAAAGCCATTGTCCGGAAAATATTTGCCGTATTCAAAAAGACCGAGGATGAAATTTGCGGAACATTCCCTGTCCTGAAACGGTATCTTCCGGATGAAATAAGCTTCATAACATCCCAGGAGCTTGAAGATATGTACCCGGACCTTGAGCCGAAGGAAAGGGAAGACATGATAGCAAAAGAGAAAAAGGCAGTCTTCATAATGAAGATCGGCGGCTTGCTGAAATCCGGCAAAAAGCATGACGGCAGAGCACCGGATTATGATGACTGGGAGCTTAACGGGGATATACTGTTCTGGTATCCTGTGCTGCAAAAAGCCCTGGAGGTATCATCCATGGGAATCAGGGTAGATGAGGACTCGCTGGTAAAACAGCTCAGGGAGGCAGGATGTGAAGAAAGGCTTGAGTTGCCGTTCCACCGGGATATTTATGAAAAGAGGCTGCCGTATACGGCAGGCGGAGGAATAGGCCAGTCCAGGATTTGTATGTTCTTCTTGGGAAAAGCCCATGTGGGAGAGGTACAGGCTTCCGTCTGGCCGAAGAGCATGGCTGATGCCTGCAGGGAAGCAGGTATCGAGTTGCTGTAGCATTTCGCTGCATTTCGATTCAGCAGGCGTGTCTTTCTCAGCAGGCAGGCATCAACTTTCAGCAGACAGTATGGTTCATCATTAACACGGTTTATCATTTAGACAGAATATATCATTTTAACGGAAGATTTAAACAGGAGATCAGGTATATGCCCAGACAGGAGAACCGTCCCCATGCCTGAAACAGGTATGAGAACGGTCTTTTTGTCCGGAGCTTTAATAAGGTCACCTTATTGCGGCTATTCCGGCATTAGTTTATCGCGGCATGCTCATACGGCTTTCCTGTTATGGCCATTTTGGCATGACATTCACGATTCCCCGGATTATCCCAGTATTGCCTTCAGGTCTGCTTCCGGAGTTGTGACAGGCTTGATGCCGAATTTGTCCACAAGTATCTTCAGTACGTTGGAAGAGAAGAAAGCAGGTATTGTGGGTCCAACATATATATTCTTTATTCCGAGTGCCAGCAGTGTCAGCAGGATGCAGACGGCCTTCTGCTCATACCATGAAAGTACCAGTGTGAGCGGAAGTTCATTGACATCACATTCAAAGGCCTGTGCCAGCGCAATTGCGACCTGGATCGCAGAATATGCATCGTTGCACTGTCCCATATCCATTATTCTCGGAAGACCGTTGATATCACCCAGATCAAGATCGTTAAATCTGAACTTGCCGCATGCAAGTGTCAGTATAATCGTGTCCTTCGGAGTCTGCTTTACAAACTCAGTGTAATAGTTCCTTCCGGCCTTTGCTCCGTCGCAGCCGCCTACCAGGAAGAAATGCCTTATATCTCCGTTCTTTACTGCCTGGATAACCGCATCGGCAGCACCAAGAACAGTATTGCGGGCAAAACCGGTTGTCAGGACACTGCCTCCGTTTATACCGGTAAAATGCATATCCTGCGGCCATCCTCCAAGTTCAAGGGCCTTGTTTATAACCGGGGTAAAGTCCTTCTTTCCGTTGTTGTCAGGAATGTGTACTAGCCCTGGATATGCGACCACTGCAGTGGTGAATACCCTGTCCATATATGACGGTTTCGGCGGCATCAGGCAGTTTGTGGTAAAGAGGAATGCACCGGGAACATTGGCAAATTCTTTTTGCTGATTCTGCCATGCGGTACCAAAGTTGCCCTTCAGGTGCTTATACTTCTTCAGTTCCGGATATCCGTGTGCAGGCAGCATTTCACCATGCGTGTAAATATTTATTCCTTTGCCTTCAGTCTGTTCAAGCAGCTGCTTGAGATCATGCAGATCGTGGCCGCTTACTACGATGAACGGTCCTTTTTCAACGTCTGTTGTGACCTTCGTTGGTACAGGATGACCGAATTCACCTGTATTCGCGCCGTCAAGCAATGCCATGCATCTGAGGTTGACACGGCCGAATTCCATGAGCAGGTCCAGCCATTCTTCAGGCGTGTGTTCCTCGCCTATTGCCCTCATGCCCTTGTAGAACCATGCGGTGACATCTTTATCTTCCTTGCCGAGTACGTGAGCATGCCAGGCATATGCAGCCATGCCCCTGAGCCCGAGCAATAGAGTGGAACGCATCGAAACTATATCCGGATCGCCTTTCCAGAGATCTTCTGCCGGAAGGTCTTCTGCGCCGCCCAGCCTTTGCTTTTCATCTCTTACCTTGCGGGTAATTTCTTTGACACGGTCTATGTCGAAGTTGACATTTGTAATTGTTGTGAAGAGACCCTGCATCATCAGTTCATCAGCCATAAGACCGGGATCTGATGTATTGGCGGCTGCCCTTGCCAGGCCCGTCAATGCTCCTGTCAGCTCATCCTGTCCATTGGCAACAACGGCGTTTTTACCGCAGACGCCTGCCATTGTACATGCCTTACCTCCTGCAGTCTGTTCACACTGAAAACAAAACATGTTGCTCATTGTGTAATTCCCCTTTCATTTTATAAAAATAAAGCTGAATTTATAAAAGCTGAATAATATACGCATGCATCTGATGAAAAAACCGCTGCAGCTTCACCGGCTTTTGTCACGTTGCATCAGGCAGGCTTATTGTAGTATAATCCTGATGTGAAATCGGTAACTATAGTTACCAAAGTTACAGGCCGGACAGGTAAATATTGAAGCTATGACTGTAAACTGCCGGGAATTTATGATTTTAAGTTGCAGGAAATTTTAATCTATGAATTGCCGGAAATCTATATGCTTTCTGCCGGAAATGGAAACTCACCGAGACAGTATGCTTCAGCCTGAGGCTGATCTTGCTCCGGTTAATGCCTGTTGCCGGGCGGCAGATGAGGAAGGTGAAAATTATGGATATGAATCACGTTAAAATGATACAGAAAATAGCGCCGGAATGTATGCTGTTTAATGATATCGATAAGCATGAGTTGTCAGAAATGTTGGTTTGTCTTAATTTTAGGGTGCGCAGCTGTAAAAGGAACGATATTGTAAATATGGCAGGCGACCATTTCGAAGGGGTCGGCGTCGTTGTCGACGGACAGGCAGCCGTTGTGAAGGAAAGTGCATCGGGAGAAAAGATTATCCTGACGATACTCAGACCAGGTGAGCTCTTTGGTGAAATGGCCGCCTTTACCGGCAGCAGAACGTGGCCGGCAACTGTTATTGCACAGACTGACTGTACGGTGATGTATGTGCCGGCGGAAAAGCTGGTGGGGCAATGTGCCAACTCATGTATGGGGCACAGAAAACTTATTATGAATATGCTGGGGATCCTAGCCAAAAAAGCGATGACTCTCAACCGCCAGCTTGAGTACCTGTCCATCAGGAGTATCAGGGGAAGGATAGCGAATTACCTGCTGGAACAGCAGAAGAGGAGCGGAACATCTACGTTTATGCTTCCGCTGAACAGAAATGAGCTTGCCGGATTCCTTAATGTGACAAGACCGTCCCTTTCACGGGAAATGTGCAGGATGAGAGATGAGGGGATGCTCGATTTCCACAGATCCTCCGTACGCATCCTGGACATGGATGCGCTTATGGCTGCTGCGCAGGGGCAGTGATTTTTGATTAAAATGTGCCGGCTGAGGGTATCATGAAATATACGGAGATTAAGTATACCATAAAGACATGATTTGGAATAATATATAAAAATCGTAGGGAGAATGCTTATGAAACTGAAGTCACCACGTGAATCCGTAGTTGAAATGACAGAACTGGTTCTGCCCAATGATACCAACCTTTTGGGAAACCTTCTGGGCGGAAGGCTCATGCATCTGGTCGATATAGCAGGTGCGATGGCGGCCCAGCGGCACTGTAACCGGACTGTTGTAACAGCGGCTATAGACAGTGTCGATTTCAAGCATCCTGTCAAACAGGGGCAGATGGTAACGCTAAGGGCCAAGGTAACATGGGTCGGAAGGACATCCATGGAAGTTGAGGTCGATGTATACTCAGAAGACTTTTTGACAGGCGAACGGAAGTTTACAAACAAAGCGTATGTGACATACGTAGCTGTAGATCAGAACGGGAAGCCCGTTGAAGTAAACGGCCTGGTCCTTGAGACTGATGAGGAAAAGCGGGAGTATGAAGCGGCGCAGAAAAGACGCTGCGAACGTCTTAAAAGAAGGAACTGCTCCCCGTGATTAAACAGGGCTTTAAGAAATAAGCCAACAATGAACGAATTGCTGCATCATAAAATAGCTTAATGCATCGATAACTCTGTTAATCGACCCTAATATATTTTGTGGCTCCGCACAGCGTTTTGCCATAAAGCTGTAAAAATTAAGGAAGATAATACCGAACATATGTTTGATATTTTGCGCGGTTTGTGATAAGATAATGCTGATCCTAATGCAGTTGGTCCTAATCAGCCTGATTTTCTGATTGACCGCGTTTTACAGGGCCGGGACCGGGGATATCGGGTAGAACGTGAATTTCCGGGCGGACCGTCGGTTTCTGGACTGACCATCAATACCAAGCCACACCGTGGATTTCGGGATTGAACGCAAATTTCCGGGCAGACCGTAAGTTTCGGGATAAACTGAAATCCGAGGCAGACTGTGGACTTCGGGATTGACTGTAAATCACAAGACAGACTGCGGATTTCAGAATTAACTGTAATTTTCAGGATTAGCTGCATTATTATCAGGATCAGTGGATCTATTGCTCCAATACAGCAGGTGATTTGATGGATTTGATGGAAAAGCTGACGATACTGGCAAACGGCGCAAAATATGATGTATCGTGTGTTTCAAGCGGAAGCTCGCGGAAAAATACGCCCGGAGGCATCGGCAACAGTGCTGTGGCCGGTATATGCCACAGCTTTACAGGCGACGGCAGATGCGTATCCCTGCTCAAGATACTCATGTCGAACTGCTGTATGTACGATTGTGCTTATTGCATCAACAGAGTATCCAATGACGTGCCGCGGGCTACATTTACACCTGAAGAAATCGCGGACCTTACTATAAACTTCTACAGGAGAAACTATATAGAAGGTTTGTTCCTAAGTTCTGCCGTTGTTAAGTCTCCCGATTATACTATGGAGATGATCCTGCGTGCCATACGGCTTCTCAGGGAGCAATACAGATTCAACGGTTATATCCATATAAAAGCCATTCCTGGCGCAGATAAGACTTTAATAGAGAAAGCCGGGCGTTATGCGGACAGGATGAGTGTCAATATTGAGCTGCCCACCAGTGAAGGCCTGAGGCTCCTGGCACCTCAGAAAAAGAAAGAAGACATACTTGGCCCGATGGGCTTTATCAGTGAGAAGATACGGGAAACGGATGACTCCAGGAATAAGTTCAGAAGCAGTCCTGACTTTATCCCGGCCGGGCAGAGCACACAACTCATAATAGGTGCCACCCCTGATCATGATCTCCGCATCCTAAAACTGTCGGAAGGATTATACAGGCGTTTTGGCATGCGGCGTGTGTTTTACTCTGCATATGTGCCTGTATCCGATCACCCCGCCCTGCCGAAGGCAGTAAAGCCTCCGCTGCTAAGGGAGCACAGGCTGTACCAGGCAGACTGGCTGCTGAGGTTCTACGGCTTTAAAGCCGATGAACTGCTGGATGAGAACCATATGAACCTGGATCCGCAGCTTGATCCCAAATGTGACTGGGCATTGCGCCATCTCGATTACTTCCCTGTTGAAATAAACAAGGCTGATTATTATATGCTCCTGAGAGTGCCAGGCATAGGAGTGCGTTCTGCCCGGAGGATCATAAAGGCCAGAAGGATGCAGAAGCTGGATTTCTGTGATATTAAGAAACTGGGTGTGGTGCTGAAAAGAGCCAGGTTTTTTATTACATGCAAAGGCCAATATATCGACAAGCTTGATGCGACAGAGGGATTCATCAGGGCGAATCTGCTCGCTGCAGGCAGAAACCTGCCGGCAGCAGACAGCGGCTATACGCAGCTCAGTTTCCTTCCGCCTGCTGAGGCACCTTTGCTTCAGGCTGATTCACAGTGGGATTTTTACAGATATTATAACAGCGGATATCCCGGGCTTGCCGGAAGCTATCCGGGGTTTTATACGGCCGGTGAATATTCTGCCGGAACTGAGCTTCAAAACGCAACGGGTCAAAGCGATATGGCGGCGTTGCCTGCACCAACTGCCGAAGATTTTACGGCAAGCGTTACAGGGGAATTATGACCGGCAGGACAAATAATAAATATTTATGGTGACAATCAAATTGATGCGGCTGCGATATACGTCCCGTATCGCAATAAGCGGATGGAAATTACCGGCCATGCAGATTGGCGGGCGGAGATTTTTTTCGCATAGTTGATACGCTGATGACACAAGATATTTTTCTGAAACGAAAGATTCTTTGAACCGGGGTGCTGCGATGCTGATATATGTGTACGACGGCAGCTTTGAAGGACTGCTGACAGCTGTGTTTGAGGCCTTTTACCGGAAGGAGAGGCCTGAGGCGGTCCTTTCCCAGAGCAATTTGCAGCAGGATCTGTTTGCATCATATGTATATATAAAGACGGATCCGGCCAAGTCAGACAGGGTTTACGCATCTGTCTGGAAGAAAATATCAAATGAAGCCCTGGAGAACATCTACTATACTTTTCTGTCAGAAGATCCCGATGCCGGTACGCTGATTTACCGTTATCTGAAGCTGGGATGGAAACTGGGCAGAAAGGTCGATGACTGTCTGACAGATGATACGGTGTTCAGGATCATGGACATCAGCCGGAAGGTAAAGAATGAAGTGCACCTGATGACCGGGTTTGTCAGGTTCAGACGTGTGGAAGGCGATGTGTATTATTCGTCGATCAGCCCTGACTATAATATCGTTGAACTGCTGGCGCCTCATTTTGCCGACAGGCTGATGGATCAGAAATGGATCATACATGATGTCAAAAGAGAAGTTGCAGCGCTGTATAATATGAAGCAATGGATTATTTCTGATTTTTCAGCCGATGACGTACCTGGCGCCACGGAGGATGAGAAGCTGTATTCAAAGCTTTGGAAGCGGTTCTTTACAACGCTGGAGATACCATCGCGTTCAAATCCGAAGCTTCAAAGACAGCTTCTGCCGCGCAGGTACTGGGATCATCTCACTGAAAAATGGTAGTGTTATTGGTCGCTGTCGTCATAGAACGAAAGCTCCATAAGTTCATTGTAGAGGCTCTCGATTTCGTCATATTCCTGAAATTGCTGATTTTCTACATTGTCCAGGAACTCTTCGATCTGGTCGATATCGTTGAACTCGTACTGTAAATCCATATTCTGGGCCAATTCATTAATTCTGTCGAATATCTCCTGTTTGTCAGTCATATGATCCCTCCGCTATAAGTATTTTCGGTTAAATATTATGAGTCATGATACGCTATTTATACATGTATCTGTTAATGAAGGCCCTAGTACAACATCATTATCCTGATTTCCATTTCTATAATTTTTACCTTTATATTTTTTGCCGTTTGTAAAACCGGCTATGAACCGGATTACGAAAATGCGGTAAGATATCATATCATTGCTGATAAACTTGATTTGGATGCGGTAAATACATACCCTCAAAAAATAAGTGAAATAACCTCAGGAAAACCCACGTTTAACATAACGATATTGGTCAGGAATAAATCACATTTTAATTTGGATAAAGTCAAATACACTGATCGCTGTCAAACCCTGGAAAGAGGTTCGGGAACCTGTAGTGAATACGCCAACGTTTACGTTGCAATTATGCGTAATATGGGAATACCTGCAAGGTTTATAAGCGGATATATTTACGGCGAAGGTTACCACGCATGGGCGGAGTTTTATCTTAAAGGGTATGGCTGGATACCGGTTGATCCTCAACTAGGGAGAACTGGAATAGCGGATCAGACACCGCTAGAGATTGCCCAGAGTATGCCATATAGAAAGAAATTAATAGAAAGGTTAAAAAATATGAGATAAAAATTGAAATTTATAAAAGATGCAGGGGGTTGCAGCGTATCAAATAATTGAGTTGGCAAATAATAGATAATAAATTTCTATTGACTTTATGTGACTCCATCTGCTACAATAGTAAAGCGCGCACGGGAAGACAACTGGCGCAGAAAATGGCCGGACGATCACAGTCCGGGTGAAAATATGGCGGCGTAGCTCAGATGGCTAGAGCATGCGGTTCATACCCGCAGTGTCGTTGGTTCGATTCCGACCGCCGCTACCACAGTATCATGCATGTTCCCATGCATGATACTATATGGCCCATTGGTCAAGTGGCCTAAGACACCGCCCTTTCACGGCGGTAACAGGGGTTCGAATCCCCTATGGGTCACCACTGAAGCAGGAGGACGCAAGGTTTGTTCTTCGGCCTCCTGTTTCAATTATATCGAACATCTGAATCAGAAGCGAAATTTATCCTCACCTGGTGAGGTTTTTTTACTTTTCAGATCTGCTTGCGATTACTGCTGTTGTAAGTCAGACTTATCCTTCTTGAATGTATCCCTCATACAGGATATACTTAATATGGTATTCACGTTAGGAGTGGTAGCTCTTGATCAAAAGGTTTGAGCCGGAAAAAACCGCGTTGCTGATGGTATTGATCAACCTTACGCAAGCCGCATTGATCGCTGCTGTATTTCTGTATATCATCGATAAGGGCCAGGTGGCGGGGCTGCTTTCTGACTACCGGGTATTAGCGCTTCTTGCAGTTATTGCTGCAGCAGTGATCATCAACAGTGTGGCTGCATTAAGGAGCAGGGCCGGTTTTATCCGCTCCGGACATGAGTTCAGATTGCTGGAAGATACGCTGGAGCGGCTTGAAAATCTGAATACCACGCTTCGGGCCCAGAGACATGATTTCATGAATCATCTGCAGGTCGTCCATTCGCTGATAGAAATGGAAGAATATAAGGCGGCAGGTGATTATATAGAAAAAGTATATGACGATATCCAGCGTGTCAGCAAAATAATGAAGACATCTGTCGCAGCTGTCAACGCACTTCTTCAGGCAAAAATGATGGCATGCGAAAAACATGGGATCGTTATGGAGCTGGACGTCAGGACGCAGCTTAAGGATATGAAGATCCCGTCATGGGAATTCTGCAGAATAATTGGGAACCTTATCGATAACGCGATTTATGCAGTCCTTGAATCCGGTGATGAAAAATATATAAAAATCGAATTGTATGAAGATTTGTGGAATTACCATTTCAAAGTCATTAACAGCGGTGCGCCGATTCCTGATGAGATTGCCGGCAGGATATTCGAGGCAGGGTTCACCACAAAGGGAGAAAAAGGCGAAGGAATGGGCCTTGCCATAAGCAGGGAAATCGCGGAGGAATACGGCGGGCACATCGAGCTTTCCAGGGACGAAGGCAGGACAGCATTTAAGGTCAGCATACCAAGATAACAGCAGGAAGGTATGACCTTATGGACTCCTGTATCGTTCGTGTAATCCGACAGTTGAGCGGTGCAGCTGTATTTTTTGCAGGTTATGCATTTAATACGTATCCGGCTGGTTTTATAATAAAACCGCGCAGAGAAAAAAACAGACAGAGAAAAAACACGCAGAGAATAATGATATCTGAGTACAGATGGTGTGTTGTTTCTCTGAAAAAGCAGCAAGATCAGGAGGTGCGATTATGGGATTTATTGCAGTATCTCAATGGATACCGCTGCTTTGCATAATAGCAGGAATAGTGTTTGTAATAATTGAAATGTATCAGCCGGGCTTTGGCGTACCGGGCATCATAGGCGTCATTCTGATTGTGGCCGGAGTAATACTGTATGCAAAAACGCTTCTTCAGGCACTGATTTTGATAGTGATCATTCTTGCGGTATTGGGTGCCGCTCTTGCGCTGATACTCCAGTCGGCAATAAAAGGCCGCCTTTCGAAGCATCTTGTACTGAATGATACTCTTGATGATGACGTTAAATTCTCCGCATTTGAAGACCTCAGCTATCTGGTCGGAAGCGAAGGCATTGCGCTGACAGTGCTGCGACCGTCAGGGACCGCAGATTTCAATGGCGTAAAACTTGATGTGGTTTCGGAGGGTGAATTCATTCCGAAAGGGACACCGGTATGCATTGAGAAGATAGAGGGGAACAGGATCATTGTAAAACAAAAGCCTTTATCGGACCGTATAAAAGATGAATAGCGCAATCAGACTAAATGTAGCCTGACGAATTGTAACGTACGAATTGTAACCGGACCAGTCTGGATTACAGATATTGTGATTTCAGATACAGTTGCCGGCAACCGGCGGAAACAGCCGGATCGAATAATTCAGTCATAAAGGAGTGGTACCTGTATGGAAATTTTCTTTACTGTAGCTATAGTATTTGCTGTTCTGGTTTTCCTTATACTTTTCTTTAATTTTATTCCGGTGGGACTTTGGATATCTGCCTTTGCAGCAGGTGTACGTGTTGGAATTTTCACACTGGTAGGAATGAGGCTCAGAAGGGTCGTCCCCAGTAAGATCATATTGCCGCTGATCAAGGCAAGAAAAGCCGGACTGGACATTAGCGTCAACCAGCTTGAAGCGCACTATCTGGCCGGCGGAAATGTTGACAAAGTGGTTAATGCATTGATTGCTGCATACAGGGCCAATATGGATCTTCAGTTTGTAAGGGCAGCTGCCATCGACCTTGCAGGAAGAGATGTGCTTGACGCGGTAAAAATGAGCGTTAATCCGAAAGTAATCGAAACGCCGAACATATCAGCAATGGCAAAGGATGGAATTGAGTTGCTGGTAAAAGCCCGTGTCACAGTCAGGGCAAATCTTGAAAGGCTTATAGGAGGAGCCGGCGAAGCCACCATAATTGCAAGGGTGGGTGAGGGCATAGTCACAACGGTTGGCAGTTCCGAATCCCATAAGGATGTACTTGAAAACCCTGATCTTATATCTCAGACAGTACTGGACAAAGGTCTCGATGCAGGTACCGCATTCGAAATATTGTCTATTGATATTGCGGATGTGGATGTCGGCAGGAACATAGGTGCACAGCTTCAGATATCTCAGGCAGAAGCAGACAAGAACATTGCCCAGGCCAAGGCGGAGGAAAGACGTGCAATGGCGGTGGCCAAAGAACAGGAAATGAAAGCGCTTGTGCAGGAAATGAGGGCGAGAGTCGTGGAAGCAGAAGCGGAAGTACCAAGGGCCATGGCAAATGCACTCAGCAACGGAAAACTCGGGGTCATGGATTATTACAATCTGCAGAATCTTATATCTGATACACGTATGAGAGAGGCAATCTCAAAGATCAATAAAACTGATGAAGGCGAAAAAGTCAGAGATAAGTGATAAAGAGGGCAGGTATGGGAAAATTGATTGATAATCCTTTTGCACTGAATCCATCAGTGAAGTTTGGCCTTTCTCCCGGGAATGGCGTAGTAAATCATGCAGCATGGTTTCAACGGAACACAGCTGACGTCCGCGGAGCACAGCGGGATTCCGGTATTCAACAGTATGTACGCGGCAGGAGAAATACTGTTGGAGCGGGTATCAGAGCTCATGACACCGCAACCGGGAAAACTGACCGGCCAGGTAAGATGTCAGCTGATAATGATAGAGCAGCTGAAGCATCTCCATATACTATCAACGGCAACATAAATCAGTCAAATAGTGATTTGCCCGGTGGCATCGGAGCAGATGGCGGCAGTACAGAACGAAAATCAGGGCGTACTGTTCCTGACCGCTCCGGCAGACGACCTGCCGTCAGTGCCGGCGTGGATAAGAACTGCAGTGATAATGAGATAAGCCTGAACTTTACTGAAGAAGATCTGCTACGCGGTTTTATCATGTCTGAAATTCTGGGCAGGCCTAAATGCTTCCGGAACGGACGTTAGCTTGAACGGACATTGGTTCCCAGGTGTAAGGAGGCTCAGTTTTGAGTATCAGTGTATTAATAGCAGATGATGATTCGGGAATGCGGCTGGTCCTGAAAAAAGCCGTGGAAAAGTCCGGCGGCTTTGCGATCGTTGGCGAAGCGGAGGACGGCAGTGCTGCCCTCCGCCTTTTTGAAACATTGCGTCCGGATGTTGTTTTTCTTGATGTGGAAATGCCAAATATCAGCGGAGTGGAATGTGCCAGAAGGATAGCCGACATTGAACCAAAGACGATAGTTATCTTTGCCACAGCTCATACTGAGTATATGCCTGAGGCATTTGAGGTGTATGCCTTCGACTATATCGTCAAGCCTTTTAAACTGGACAGATTAAGGCAGACCCTGGAAAGGATAAAAGCCGCCGGAAGCGTAAAGCAGAATGTGAATGAAGATAGAAGGGCAAATCCGGTTACTGCGCCAAGAAAGCTGATTATAAGAAACAAAGAAGGCATCAGCGTCGTAGATATGGATGAGATCATACTCATACAGCGGGAGGACAGGTCAACCGTTATTTATACCATCCATGACAGATATGTTACTTCCGAAAGTTTGGGCGAGCTTGAGGAGAAGCTTGAGTATGGCGTGTTTTTCAGATGCCACAAATCATACATAATAAACGTTAATTATATCAGCAGGATATTCCCATATGGCCGCTGGACATATATCGTAAAGCTTAAGGGCACCGATAAGGATGCCCTGATGACCAGGGAATCATATGACAGGCTCGAAAAGCTTTTTGAATGATATCGGGGCGGAACCGGCGGGCTTTATTTTTCCAAATGTAATTCCAGACACCATCTGTGTGCCTGCGTCTGGATCAGGATAGATCATACCGGGGTAAGACATTGCGGGAAAGTCTGTCCATGCCTTGATTTCAAACACCAATTGCGGGCCTGTGTATGAGAACATGGCAAATCATATTTTAGGGAGACACTGTGGAATAATTCACTTCTATTGTACTTTCGGACACAGACTTCAGTAAGGCCAGGACGGCATAGCTGTTTGCGGAGGTTATGTCTCTCTGCTCAGCAGCACTGTTTCAAGGGCCAGGCGGCCCTGATTACTGCTGTGTATGGTTAAAATCAGGCTTGAACACGACTGTAGCCAGCGGAGGCACGCAAATTTCAAGGGAATACGGCATCCTGCCATAGCCTTCCTCTTTCGCACACACTCCTCCCATATTGCCGGCGTTGCTTCCTCCGTATATTTCCGAATCACTGTTCAGTATCTCCCTGTAGTAAGTTTTGAATGGTACGCCTATTCTGTAATTGCTGTAGACCACCGGGGTAAAATTGCAGACAAAAACCAGGATATCTTTTGAGTCACTGCCTTTGCGGAGGAATGAGACTATACTGTGGTCACAGTCATTGCATTCGATCCATTCGAAGCCATCGTAGCTGAAATCCACTTTATGCATCGCTTTTTCTTCCTGATAAAGCCTGTTGAGATCACGGACGTAATCTTTCAGCTTCCTGTGCATTTCATAATCGAGAAGATGCCAGTCGAGGCTTTGCCTGAAGTTCCATTCATTGAACTGACCGAACTCATTTCCCATAAACATGAGTTTTTTGCCCGGATGGCCGTACATAAAGCCATAGGTGACTCTAAGACCGGCGAATTTCTGCCAGTAATCCCCGGGCATTTTGCTGATCATTGAACGTTTGCCATAGACGACTTCGTCATGGGAGAGGACCAGCACGAAATTTTCGCTCATGGCATACATGATTGAGAAAGTGATCAGGTTATGGTGGTACTTCCTGTAAATGGGGTCCATGCTGACATACCTCAGATAGTCGTTCATCCAGCCCATGTTCCATTTGTATGTGAATCCCAGGCCGCCGGTATAGGGAGGCTTTGTGACCATTGGCCAGGAAGTTGATTCTTCTGCGATCATCATTATTCCCGGGAAATATTGATACACCGTTGAGTTCAGCTGCTTTAAAAATTCGACTGCGCCGAGGTTTTCCCTTCCGCCGTATTCGTTGGGTATCCATTCGCCGTCTTTTTTCCCGTAATCAAGATACAGCATGGAGGCAACCGCATCTACCCTTATGCCGTCGATATGGTATTTTTCAAGCCAGAATACGGCGTTTGAAATTAGGAAGCTTCTTACTTCATTACGCCTGTAATTGAATATCAGTGTACCCCATTCAGGATGTTCGCCCTGCCGCGGATCCAGGTGCTCATACAGCGCCGTGCCGTCAAATCGTGCCAGGCCGTGGCCGTCCTTCGGGAAATGCGCCGGTACCCAGTCAATAATGACACCGATCCCGTTTTTATGGCACTGGTCTACAAAATACATGAAATCCTCTGGACGCCCGTAACGGCTCGTGACAGAGTAGTAACCTGTGACCTGGTAGCCCCAGGAATCGTCCAGCGGGTGTTCTGAAACAGGCAGCAGCTCAATATGGGTATACCCCATTTCAACGGCGTATGATACCAGCCTTTCTGCAAACTCGCGATAGGTGAGGAAATTATTGCCGGCGGACCGTGCCCACGATCCCAGGTGGACTTCATATATAGATATGGGCTTATCAAATGTAGTTCCGGAATCCCTTCTGCTGATCCATTCATCATCGTGCCATTCATAATTATCAAGGTCATAAACGACAGAAGCCGTACCTGGACGCAGTTCGCTGTAAAAAGCGTATGGATCTGCTTTGAGTATGATGTTGCCGGCCTGCGTCCTTATTTCGTATTTGTAAAGTTCACCGGGTTGTATATCGGGAACGAAAACAGCCCATATTCCTGAGCTGCCAAGAGGCTTCATAGGGTGGCGGCGCCCGTCCCAGTGGTTATAATTGCATACCAGGCTCACTCCCGCGGCTGACGGTGCCCAGACTGCGAAATGGGTCCCTTTGCGGCCGTTTATTGTTATTGGATGCGCTCCAAGCTTATTGTAGATTTTGTGATGACTGCCTTCGTTAAAAAGGTGCATGTCATAATCGGTGATGAATCCATTTGGCATTCCGGTATTATTCTGACCATTTGCTTGTTCTTTCATCTGAAACTCCCTTTTCCTGTTTCTGTTTACAGTATGGCTTCCACCTGCTGTTTTTATGGTGTTCGATGCATTGGGCACATTTGCCGTGCCGTACGCAGTTCTTTCTTTTGCATTTACATATATCAGGATTATTAGTCACTTTTTAGTCCTCCAGCATAAGTATGGCCACTATCTGAGCATCCCGATCCTGTCCCTCATCTCCTGTGCGTTTTTGTATCCAAGCTCTTCAGACCTGTTGAGAAGTTCATCAGCCTTATCGAAATCACCTGTCATTGCATAAGCCAGCGCAGCATTCCCATAAGCGACCGCCAGGCCGGGATCCAGTTCTGTTGCTCTTTCAAATGATATTATTGCTTTTTCCGGATCATTTTTTGCCAGATACAGCGTACCCAGGCTCGAATGAAGTTCCGGATATTCCGGATCGATTTCAAGTGCTTTTAAATAGCATTCTTCAGCTTCGTCAAGGTCACCGCTCTGCCTGTACGCCACACCAAGGTTGACCCAGGACAGGACAGAATCGCCGTCTTCTTCCAGTGCTTTTTTGTATGAGTTTATTGCCTCATCGTAACTGTCCAGAACAAGATAACAGTTGCCAAGAGCATTGTACAGGTCAGATCTGCTGAATTTGCCGGTTCCTTCCTCCAGAGCCTTATTGAGCAGTTCTATTGCTTCGGTGGGATTTCCGCCGCTGTAGAGTTTCAGGCCGTTTTCCGCGTATGCGTCACCGCTGCAGGCAGCGCCCGTGCATGCTGCCAGCAGCGCCAGTAGTAATAATACGATAACCACTGATAAATTTTTTCTCATGTACATACCCCGAACCATCAGGACTTTTATCGCAAACAGACTGCAGTAATGTTTTTGTTTCTTTCAAGTTTGACCCTCTTAGCATTATACCATAACTGATATGATTTCCGGACAGCAAATATCCCCTCATACTGCTGATGAGGTGCCGTCACAGTCTGACTTAATGAGCAGATATAATGATAAAAAATTAACATATACTTTTTGCCAATATTATAGTAAAATATTCTTGGCATTCCTGCCAATTATACTGTTGCCTGTGAAGGAATCATAAAAAGTGGCAGTCACGGTAAATACGGCGACTGAGATTGGTTCATGAATACCAATCTAAATCCATATATGAAAGGGGTCATAGAATGTTTTATTCACATGAAGTTGAAAAAATGACGTGTGTTGCAAAGGGACCCAACCATGGTCCGGCACCGATCCCTGAAGAAGGGAAATGGGTAAAAGCTAAGGAGATCAAGGATATATCAGGTCTCACGCATGGCATTGGCTGGTGCGCACCTCAGCAGGGAACCTGCAAGCTCACGCTGAATGTTAAGGACGGAGTAATACAGGAAGCATTGGTAGAGACAGTGGGATGCTCTGGTATGACGCATTCTGCAGCAATGGCTGCCGAGATACTCCCCGGCAAGACTATTCTCGAAGCACTGAACACCGACCTTGTCTGTGATGCAATCAACACCGCAATGAGGGAACTTTTCCTCCAGATAGTTTACGGAAGGTCACAGACAGCTTTCTCCGAAGGCGGACTTCCGATAGGTGCAAGCCTTGAGGATCTCGGAAAGGGCTTACGCAGCCAGGTAGGTACAATGTTCGGAACCCTCGCAAAGGGACCAAGATACCTTGAAATGGCTGAAGGCTATGTTACCCATATCGCGCTTGATGAGAACAATGAAATCATTGGTTATGAATTCGTGCACCTCGGCAAAATGATGGAAATGATCAGAAAGGGCATGGATGCCAATGAAGCGGTCAAAAAGGCGACCAATAAGTACGGACGGTTTGATGATGCTGTTAAAGTCATCGATCCGAGAGAAGAATAATCGGGGAGGTCAGAGACATGGCATTGTTTGAAAGTTATGAAAGAAGGATAAACCAGATCAATGCGGCGCTGAATAAATACGGCATAGCATCGCTGGAAGAAGCCAAAAAGATATGCGATGAAAAAGGCGTAGATGCATACAACATCGTTAGGGGTATACAACCCATATGTTTTGAAAATGCATGCTGGGCATATATCGTAGGTGCTGCAATAGCCATAAAGAAAGGCTGCAAGAAGGCTGCCGACGCTGCAGAAGCTATAGGTGAGGGCTTACAGTCATTCTGTATCCCCGGATCTGTTGCTGATGACAGAAAAGTCGGTCTTGGTCACGGAAATCTCGGAGCAATGCTTCTGCGTGAAGAAACCAAGTGCTTCGCATTCCTCGCAGGTCACGAGTCTTTCGCAGCTGCAGAGGGTGCTATAGGAATCGCTAAATCTGCCAACAAGGTCAGGAAAGAACCTCTGAGGGTTATACTGAACGGACTCGGCAAAGATGCTGCACAGATCATCTCCAGGATCAACGGGTTTACATATGTACAGACGAAGTTTGACTACTTCACCGGAAAACTTGAGATCGTAAGGGAAATCCCCTACTCCAGGGGTGAGAGGGCCAAGGTAAGGTGCTATGGCGCCGACGACGTCAGAGAAGGCGTTGCTATAATGCACCATGAGAAAGTTGATGTTTCCATCACCGGTAACTCCACGAATCCGACAAGGTTCCAGCATCCTGTGGCAGGCACATACAAGAAGGAATGCAACGAAATCGGAAGGAAATACTTCTCTGTTGCTTCAGGCGGCGGTACCGGCAGAACGCTCCATCCGGACAATATGGCTGCAGGACCGGCTTCATACGGCATGACCGATACAATGGGCAGGATGCATTCCGACGCTCAGTTCGCAGGATCATCTTCAGTACCGGCACATGTAGAAATGATGGGCCTGATCGGTATGGGCAACAACCCGATGGTTGGTGCGACAGTTGCAGTGGCGGTTGCTGTAGAAGAAGCCATGAACAAATAATAGGTTTTGCTGAAAATTACTCCGATAAAATGATTTCAAGTAAAAAAAGACTGTCCTTAGGACAGTCTTTTTTTGGAATATCTGGCTCTTTACGCCGTGTATTTGCTGTGTGTCCAGCGTTTACCCGCGTGTGTTCAGACGTGTGTCCGGCGCTTACCGGTGCGAGTCGAGCCATGTAATCAACGCTGACAGAGTCCTGCTATTTCTGAGTACATTTTATCCTCAGGAATGCCTGCTTTTTTCAAAGGCGCAGTAACGTCCTTCACTATATCAGGCCTGAAAGTCTTAAGAGCGGTAAATTGGCCGCTTAATGAATATTTGCCGAGAAATGCCGGTACCAGGACAGATTCGCCTGCATTTACGCTCATTTTGCCTTCTTCCCATAAAATCCATCCTTTTCCCGCTGTAAAAACAAAAATGAAAAATTTGCTGCCATCGGCCATCTCAGTTACAGTGCCGTTTATATTCAATATTTCGGTGCAGAAATACTTGCTTGCAACAACGACTCTCTTTCTGCACCCGTCGGACAGGTACAATTCAACCCCGCTGTATTTTTCCTTCCGGCCCGCAGAATTAAAGTCGATAACCTGCAGTGCTTTTTCAATATGCAGCTGACGGCCGGTCCGGCCGTAGTCATATATTCTGTATGTCGTGTCTGAATTCTGCTGGACTTCTGCCAGGATTATCCCCCCGCCGATGGCATGAACTACGCCTGCGGGTATGTTTATAACATCGCCCGGGAAAACTTCTACTGTCTTAAGACAGCTTTCGACGCTGTTACTCGCTATAGCCTGTGCGAAGCTTTCGCGGGTCGTGCCTGGCATGACATCATAGACAATCTTTGCCCCGGGTTTGGCACTTATAATGTACCACATCTCGTTTTTACCGTATTCGCCGTTTTCATGCTCATATGCAAATGCATCATCAGGGTGTACCTGAACGGAAAGATTGCTTTCGGCATCTATCAGTTTTATAAGCAAAGGGAATTTATCGATATCCTGAGAAGGCAATGATTCGCCCAGCAGTTTCCTGCCCAGTATACTGATAAGCTCCGGCAGCGGGACACCGGCATACTGGCCGTTCGCCACTATACTGCTACCGTTTTTATGGCATGCTATTTCCCAGCTTTCAGCGACTATCCCTTCAGCAGGAAGGATCTTGCCAAGTGAGGCCAGATTTCTGCCGCCCCATATATAATCTTTATACAGGGGCTTGAACTTCAGAGGATAAAGCATATATTCACCTTCCAGGTATACTTTTTGCCCGGCCAGCCTTTGGAAGCTGACGTTTGTGATATCTGCTGCCTGACTGGCTTTCAGGCCATTGGTGTTCACGACGGTATATGGTAAGATATGAAATGCTTAATGAAGATGTGCCGCAATTAGTGTAATACACGAAAACAAAGAATAAATGCACAGGCGGGAAGGACATGTCAGACAATGCTGTTGAAGTCAGAGGGCTGACGAACATATCTGCTGCTATATTGCCGATGATTGTCTTGTTTGCTGTATCATTGATTTTATTGACGGCTAGTTATATTATTGTTAGTATACAATTTAAAAGAATAGAGGATTGCGGGCATTTGTTTTGCAGCTGTGTACAGGCGGTACATAAAGACGCAGCAGCTGCAAAATACTAAAAGAGATAAAGGAGCCGATATGAAAGATTTTAGAAATAAGCTGACCGATATACTGGCTTTCCCGGCTAAATGCTATGAAAAACTGACCGACAGCAAAGCATCGCTCATAGCAGGGATCGTTTTTATAGGACTTGTGGATTTGCTGCTGCCGGATGTTGTATATGTTTTTAACGAATTATTTAAAGGCAAGTCAGCGGGAGATATAGTATTTAATTCAGTAATGGCAATTATAGTGATGCTGTTGCTCGGCTTTATTGACGTTATTTTTGTCAGTGTGCCGCTTTTTGACTTTTTTAAGTATATAAAGGGAAAAGAAATACGGATGTCAGAAGAAACAGGCATGGGCGGAGAGAACCGGACACAGGACCTGCAGCCGTCAGCAATAAAAGTGATGAAAATCTATATTATGTCACATTTCATAATAATACCTGTATCCACGATATTCTATTATGCGCTTTCCATAAATGTGACACAGGACAGTCCCGCTTTTTTGCAGGATCTTGTGGTAGTGATCTTCATACTTATCATGATTTGGGCCTCGGCGATACTTGCCAGGGGGATCAATGTGATCTTCGGGTTCAATCCGGTTTTCAGGAAACTTTCATTCATTGTTACATTTGCCTGGAATTTCATTTTCGGAATGGTTTTCGATGTCATGATCGTGGAGTGGCTGATGAGGCTGTTCAGATGAGAGTATCATAATCAAGAAAGAATGCAGTCACTTGCAAAGAGATTTCAGCATGTATGCAGCGCCTGGGAAACTATTGCATGAACGCTGCCGCAGGTTAGCTGTCAGCAACTTAAGGAAGGCTCTTAAAACTGATTTAAGAGCCTTGTCATAGTATCAATCGCTTCAGCCCGGATATCGGAGTAGTTTCCGATCCCGGCATATTTAAATGAATAAACTGCATCTTCTGCGGGAATAAGGAGCAGAAACCCTATCATATCCTCGCCTGAATCTGTTTTTATAATTCCTGTAAATAACCTGTGTTCTGTTTCACTTTTAATCACGTCGCTGTCTGATTCTGTCAAATCCTTATCAGAAGATAACTCAGACGTTTTCCGGTCAAAGGTGCCTGGGCTTTCTTTCTTTATTGATAGAAACCTTCCCGGTGTCTCAATGCTGTATTCATCAGCATTATCTGAAGGCGGATATTTGTCGGACATAAACAGATCACTGTTTTGACCGGTGTTTTGGATGAACAGATCAAAGCCAAGCCCCGTTTCAAGAGTTACCAACTCGAACTCTCCGTATCTGCCGTCCATGACATCCCTGATGTCCAGTTCATCATTTACGATCTTTGCTGTTTTTCCGTCCCATATGATGCTTTTCCCGTCAAATTCCTTATCTTCAGCAATCGCCTTGTGTATGTCAATATGGCCATTTATATTGGTTACTCCCGTTTCGTCCGGTGGCACATTCCTATTTCCTTTATTTGCCTTGTCCGGGATGAAGCAGCCGGAGAAACTGATACAAATCAGTGCTGATATCATTAATAATTTGAATATCTTCATTTTATCCTCCTCAGATCGTAATATTACTATACCTGAATATATGCTGCCGACAATCGTAACCTAAAAACATGAAAGCTGCTTTGTGAATATGTCATGACATCTGCCTGGATTGAATGAATGTTAACATTATAGCGCGTTAGATAGAAGAATTCAACAATAAGTAATATAATATACATGACGTTCCGGCTGGTGTTCCTTAACTGTTGTCAAAACGTTTAAAATGAGCTATAATATTATAGCCAGTATGTGATAACGCATTTATTTGTGTGTCCCGGTGGTCTAATGGATAAGGTAATGGATTCCGGTTCCATTGATGGGGGTTCGATTCCTCTCCGGGACGCCAGAATTAAAGGGCGGGTCTTGGTTCAGTATTTCCAAGGTCCGTTTTTTTATATAACCGGAAACGGTTCTCATATTATCGGAGACTGCAATGTGACCAAAGCCGGTAATGGCGTACTTCTTCGGCCTTTGACGGCGGCTTTGATTATAAATGTGACGGGAGAACAGTATATGAAAATAGGCAACGTAACATTGGAAAACAACGTATTTCTTGCGCCCATGGCAGGTGTTACGGATCTGCCATTCAGAGTCCTTTGCAAAGAGATGGGCTGCGGATTCGTATATACAGAGATGATCAGTGCCAAGGGCATGTACTATAAAGACGAAAAAAGCTGGAAGCTGGCTGAACTCAGTGAGTCAGAACTGCCTGCCGCCATACAGATATTTGGCTCTGAGCCGGACATACTGGCATACGCTGCCGAAAAGCTTAATGATTCACCTGCGGCTGTAATAGATATAAACATGGGGTGCCCAACACCCAAGATCACTAAGAACGGAGAAGGCAGTGCCCTGATGCTGAGGCCGGAACTTGCCGGCGAGCTGATAAAAGCTGTCGTATCTGCCTCGAAAAAGCCTGTTACTGTGAAAATACGAAAAGGCTGGGATGACGGGCATATCAATGCCGTGGAATTTGCCGAGATGGCGGAAAAAAACGGAGCCAGCGCAGTGGCTGTGCATGGCAGGACCCGGGAACAGTTTTACAGCGGAAATGCCGACTGGGATATTATACGAAGTGTAAAAAAGGCAGTTTCGATTCCCGTTATCGGCAATGGTGACATCAGGGCGCCTGAGGATGCGGCCAGGATGCTGGAATATACAGGCTGTGATGCCATAATGGTAGGCAGGGGCGCCCAGGGAAATCCGTGGATTTTCAGGCGTATCATACACTATCTGAAGACAGGAGAAATCCTTCCGGAACCCGATATCGAAGAAAAAAAGAAGATGATGCTACGCCATCTTGATATGCTTGTAGAACTGAAAGGCGAGTATACCGGTGTGCGTGAGATGCGCAAGCACATCTCGTGGTATATAAAGGGATGCAGAAATTCCAGCCGGTTTAAGGACAGTGTTTTCAGAGCTGTATCCAGGGCAGAGATGGCAGAGCTAATAAACATGTTTGGTACGGAAAGTATGTAAGCCGGGGTAAAACGGGGTATTTTCTGCTGCTTTACATCATTCGGGCTTTGAATTAAAATATTAGCAGAATATATGTTCGGGAGGCCGCCATGAATCTTGAGCAGATGCTGGAACATATCAGATCATCGGAACAGATGATGAAAAATATCACATCATGGGTGGAACTGCCCGCAAAGGAAGCGGTGTATGCAGAGTTTCCGGATTTTATAGATGAGCGCATCAGGGCCGCCCTTGAAAGAAGGGGCGTCAGAAAGCTTTATTCACATCAGGCCAGTGCGATACAGGCTGTACATGACGGCAACAGCATAGTTGTCGTGACGCCGACCGCTTCCGGCAAAACCATGTGCTACAACATTCCGGTGATGGACGCCATCCTGAAGGACGAAGAATCACGGGCCCTGTTTCTTTTCCCTACAAAGGCGCTGTCTCAGGATCAGACTGCCGAACTTCACGAACTGATAACAGAAGCCGGCGTTAATATAAAAACATATACGTACGACGGGGATACGCCCCAGTCGGCAAGAAGAGCAATAAGGCAGGCAGGGCATATTGTAGTGACGAATCCCGATATGCTCCACAGCGGGATACTTCCTCATCACACCAAGTGGACGAAATTGTTTGAAAACCTCAAGTTTGTTGTCATCGATGAAGTCCACCATTACAGGGGAGTATTCGGAAGTCACGTAGCCAATGTAATCAGAAGGCTCAGAAGGATCTGTGATTTTTATGGCTCAAAGCCGATATTCATATGCTGTTCAGCTACCATTGCCAATCCTGCGGAACTGGCGTCAAAAATTGTCGGTGAGGAGGTAAAGCTCATAGACAACAATGGGGCGCCTTCATCCCGCAAGCACATAATCTTTTATAATCCGCCGGTAGTCAACAAAGAACTTGGCATTAGGAAAAGCAGCCTGCTGGAGGCTGAACGGATCACCGAATCTCTCATACGCAACGGCATTCAGACCATACTGTTTACAAGAAGCAGGCTGAACGTGGAAGTGCTTGTTACGTACCTGAAGGAAATATTCCATGACAGCAGGGACGGAGATAAGAAGGTTCGGGGCTATCGGGGAGGGTATCTTCCCAATCTCCGGCGGGAAATAGAAAGAGGCCTGCGTGACGGCAGCATAACAGGCGTCGTGTCAACCAATGCGCTTGAGCTGGGTATCGACATAGGTGCACTGGAGGCTTGTGTTATCTGCGGCTATCCCGGGACCATTGCCAGCACGTGGCAGCAGGCCGGACGTGCCGGGCGCAGAAGCGGTGTTTCAGCGGCTATCCTTATTGCCAGCAGCAGTCCGCTGGATCAGTATATAATAAACAATCCGGACTATTTCTTTGGAAAAAGCCCTGAGAACGGCCTGATTAATCCCGACAACCTGGCAATCCTGTACAGCCACATGAAATGTGCGGCGTTTGAGCTGCCTTTCGAAGACGGAGAGAAGTTTGGCGTCGAGACGACTTCAGAGATACTGCAGTTCATGGAAGAGGCAAAGCTTATCAGGCACGTTGGAAACCGGTGGCACTGGATGTCCGATGTATTCCCGGCAGATGAGATAAGTCTCAGAAGCGCATCCAATGAGAATTTCATAATAATCGATATAACAGAGCCCAAACCTGTGGTAATAGGGGAGACAGACAGGTTCAGCGCACCAATGCTGCTGCATGAAGAGGCAATATATATCCATGAGGGAGTCCAGTATCAGGTGGAAAAGCTGGATTTTGACGATAAGAAGGCATATGTCCGCAAGGTCAATGTGGACTATTACACAGACGCAAACCTGGCTGTCGATCTGAAAGTGATAGACGTATTCCGTGAAGACCGGGAGAAAAATGTACACAGGAGCTGCGGCGAAGTTTCGGTGAGCTCGCTGGTCACCATGTTCAAGAAAATTAAGCTGCACACCCATGAAAATATAGGCTCGGGCCCGGTTACGCTGCCTGAGCTGGAGATGCATACCACATCCTATTGGGTCAGCTTTCCTGAGACAATGCCCGGTATGTCCCAGACAGACCTGCAGAATGGCTTGCTGGGGCTTTCAAATGTCCTTGCCAATGCAGCGCCGATCTATCTGATGTGTGATCCCGGCGACATACGGGTAGTCCATCAGGTCCGCGCAACATTTACCCAAAGGCCCACGGTCTATATTTACGACAGTTATCCCGGCGGTGTAGGATTCAGTGAAAAGCTGTACGAACTGCACAGGGAGCTTTTCGAAACAGCAGCGGAAATGGTGGAAAAATGCGGCTGCGAATCAGGTTGTCCCTCATGTGTCGGACCCCTTAACGAATTTACCGGAACGGGCGACCCCAAGGAGATGACATTGAAACTTATAAAGTATATTATACAGGACGCATGCTGAGAATCGGCTGCAGGACTGACAGGTCCAGGGAAATATTCCTAAGGCGGACGGCGGAAAACAGCGTGCGTGGAATGTGAGTATCATACAGGAGAAGCAGTTCATGGATATCAGGAGCAAACTGGGTATTTACCTTGGATCGACGGGAAAATCCGCACAATCTGCAAATACTGTCAGCGGAGGAAAAACCGCGGCACACAGCAGAGAAAATGCAGCAGAATATGTCGGGAAAGGTACGGCCGGAGATATAGAGGCTCTTGTCCCCGGCACTGTAATGACAAACGATTATGGCAGCTGTTATGTTGTTGAAAACAGATACTCACCTGAATATATATATGGGGGCTGCAAAATCGGCGCTGCCGGGCGTATAAGCAGCGAAATCATCGAAACCCTTGGCAGGACAGACTGCGGCGGGTTACAGGCGGACAGGCTGCTTTATCTCGATACTGAAACCACAGGCCTTTCCGGGGGAACGGGAACGGTTGCTTTTCTTGTGGGAACAGGCTTTTTTGAAAATGGCAGCTATGTTGTCAGGCAGTATTTTATGCGGGATTATGACGAAGAGGCAGCGATGCTGGCCGAACTGAATGGGCTGTTCTCAGATTACCAGGGTTTTGTAACATTCAATGGAAAATCCTTTGACATAAATCTGCTTCAAAGCCGGTTCATTTTCAACAGGATAAAGGCGAACATTTCTGACAGGCCAAACATCGATCTGCTTTACCCTGCGAGAAAGGTCTGGAAGCTGAAGCTGGAAAGCTGCAGGCTGTCATCTCTTGAGGAAAATATCCTGGGGCGGAAGAGACATGACGATATACCGGGGGCACTGATACCATCTGTTTACTTCGAATACCTCGATACGGGGGATGCAACTGAAATAAAAAGGGTCATACGGCATAACGAACAGGATATATTATCTATGGTGTCACTGTTGTACAGGCTCTCTGCCATGCTGCAAAATCCCCTGACCGAATCCGACGGAGGTCCCGAACTGCTTGGCCTTGGCAGCATATTTGAGGTCAGCGGAAAGATCGGGGATATGGTGGACTGCCTCGAGGCATGTACCGGTTCAGGCCGTTTCGATATAAAGCTGAAGGCCGTCAAACGGTTAACGGGGGTTTACAAAAGGACCGGACAGTATGAACGGGCGCTGGAGCATTGGCAGTCAGTAGAAGCCGAAGGTTCCTGCTTTGACCTGTTCCACCTGGTGGAGATGGCAAAGTATTACGAGCACAAGGCAAAAGATCCGCAAAAGGCGCTGCAGACAGTGGAGAAGGCATTTGCCGTATGCAGGCGTGCCGGTATCATTGAAGGAAGACAGGTGGAAGAACTGGTAAAACGCAGGGACAGACTGAAAAGAAAGATCCATGAACTAAACAGGATCCATGAAAATATTTGAATTTATCTGAAAAGACTCCGGCAAGATTCCGGCAGGACTCTGAGATTCTGAAAAGACTCTGGCAAGACTTAGGTGAGACCCTGGCAAAATTCTGAAAAGATTAAGGATCCGGAAAAAGCCTGAAAGACTCGTTTAAATGATACTTTCTCACAACAGATCATCTACTACTGCACATCATACTTTTCCTGGTACACAACTCCTGCTCTTCAAGGTACATTCCTTACTTGTCAGAAAAATAAAGCATATTAGAAGAATTTAATAATAATTATTAAAATGAGGCAGGTGAAACTGTGAGAAAATCATTCGCCAGCGGGGCTGTCATATTAATGGTGGCAGGCCTTGCAGCCAGGCTGCTGGGCTTTTTTTACAGAATATATTTGTCGAATCTTGTGGGAGCCGAAGGGATAGGCTTATATGAGCTTGTTATACCTGTTTACACGGCAGTCGTATTAACTATAACTTCGGGCATCACAATTGCTGTGTCAAAAATGGTCGCAGAGCAGAATGCGCGCAGGGACGGCATCAATCCCGGAAGAGTGACCATGTGCGCATTTATGATTGCCGCTGCCGCCGGTTTGATCGTTTCAGTGTTTATTTTATTGAATACTGATATCCTGAGCCTTAAAGTCTTGGGTGATGAGAGGACACATGATGCCCTGCTGGTCCTGGTTCCGTGCCTGCCCTTTGTTGTTGCCGCGGCGGCTCTGAAAGGGTATTTTTACGGCATACAGAATGTCGTTCCGACTGCATTTTCGCAGACCGCCGAGCAGGCTGTAAAATTTTTGATTTTACTGATCGCCTCCGATAGCATAATTGAAAAAGGTCCGGGGTTTGCCAGTGCCGTCGCCGTCTTCGCAGCTGCCGCAGGTGAAATACTGAATATGCTCATACTTTTTGCTGTATTCTCGGTGAGGAACAGGGCGAAAAGACGCGGGGGACAGGCGGCAAAAGCCATGCGGAAGGTCAGGATAATCAAAGAACTGCTGCTTGCTGCTGTCCCTGTATCTGCCAACAGGCTTGTCATATCATCGCTGGCTGCTGCTGAATATATACTGATACCAGCCATGCTTGCCGCCGGAGGACTCGATGAAAAAAGCAGCATGGAGGTCTTTGGACGGCTGACAGGGATGGCCCTTCCTGTGATCATGTTTCCTTCCGTCGTAACCAGTTCTATCGCAACGACACTGGTTCCTGCTCTGTCTGAATCTGCGGCGCTTAAAAGATATAAGACACTTAACAGCCAGATTTCAAAATCGATACAGATCACTTTCATACTGGGGATTGTCTTTTCATCTTTGTTTATCTGCTTCTCCAATGAAATAGGCTTTATAATGTACCCGCGTGAGAAAATCGGGGATCTGCTGTTTATGCTTTCCTTCAGCTGTGTTTTTGTCTACCTTCAGCAAACACTCACCGGTGTCCTTAACGGCCTGGGAAGGCAGGGAGTGCTGCTGAGGAACACCGTGATCGGATCAATACTGCGTATAGCCGTTGTCGTTGTCCTGATGCCTGTATTCGGTATAAAGATATATATCGTTGGCATGACTGCCAGCCTTATACTTACGGAATCTCTTAATCTTCTGACAATAAACAGGATAACAGGTCTTGTTTTCGATTTCAGGGAATGGCTGATAAAGCCGGGGCTGATCGGGGTTTTTATTGTTCTGGCCGGAAGATATGTATATCACTTTTTTGAAATTTTCAGTTCCAATGTCTTTATCACGACGCTGCTGGCGCTCGGAACAAACTTTTTGATTGCCGGTATCATGATGATATTTACCGGCATACTGAATAAGGATGAGATACTGAAAATGTCAGGCCTGAAGATGGGCAAAACAGCAGAAAAATAAAGAAAAAGTAAGAAATAGTTAGATAAATTAGAATATCAGGATATGTATAACAGCTAAGGTCAAAGAAAGTCAAAATCAAGTTTTGAATAATAAAGGTATGTGTAATACAATTTAGTCAAGGTCAAGGATAGTCAAAGACAAACAATTAAAACATAATCAACAGAAGCGATTGTGAATAATATAGACTATCCAGGACATTAACATAAATAAATAATTAATTTATCCGGAGGTGTTTTGTATGTTCGGCTTGGTACCATTCAGCAGAGGAAACAGGTTATCTTCAAGGAGTGACTTTTTCGATCTTGACAATGTATTTGACAACTTCTTCAATGATACGATCGCGGGATTCTTCACCACGGCCAACCCGATCAGGACCGATATCAGAGAAACTGACAAGGAGTATATTATCGAAGCAGATATGCCCGGTGTGAGAAAGGAAGATATCAGGCTTGAAATCGAAGACGGAGTGCTTACTATCGGCGTTGAGCACAATGAACATGTCGATGAAAAGAGAGATAACTACATCCGCCGTGAAAGAAGATACGGGTCATACTGCAGAAGCTTCCATCTGGATGGAATAAAGCAGGATAAAGTGAGTGCGAAATACAATGACGGCGTGCTCGTTGTGACACTGCCGAAATCAGAAGAATCAAAAGACAGAGCCCGCAGGATCGACATCAACTGATGCCGGAGAGCCTGCCGCCTGTGCCGTCCGAAAGGATAAAATGAACGATATTTCAGCAGCGATATTCCAAAGTTAACAGCAGCAACATTCTGATAAACTGATATTCCCCGGCATATGTGCTTTACGCCGTATGCCGGGTTTATATATATTTCAGTATGTCAGCCCGACGAAAAAATGGCCTGATATAGGCAAGAGGAGAATGCCGGTCAGCGGTTATTTTCCGGCACAACATCGGGAGCAGTTCCGCGGCTTATTTTAACGGATGTGAGTATGACGGCGATATTTATCCAGAACAAAAACATGATGCGCGGATAAAACCAAATGTGGTCTGCAAATCCTATTGCCATCAGACCGGCGATCCCTGCCAGCGCGGCAAACAACATATTGCTCACAGGCAGTTTCTTCCTTTTTGCCATTGCCTCAAATGCATTCCGTACCATTCTCAGGATCATGAGCAGAAAGGTCAGAATTCCTGCAATGCCTGCTTCCAGCCACAGCTGCAGATAAAATATGTGTGAATGGGCGACATTGGAGAGACCGAAAATTTTATACCGCTGGAAGATGGCTGAAAAAACTCCCGGACCAATGCCTACGCCTGTTGTCCAGTAATCCCGCAGCATCGGCTTGACTGATGTAAGTATCTTTGACCTGTAACTGATGGATGAGTCTTTTCCGCTGAATATCGTCATCAGCCTGTTGGTTATCCACGACGGCAGTAAAGGCAGTGCGATAAGGCCTGCTAAGATTATGACGGGTATCAGCTTTATATCCCGGAAGAAAACGAATACCAGAACAGCACCTGCCACTGCTATCCATGCTCCTCTCGAGCCGGTCTTGAACAGCACCAGGATCACGGGTGCCAGCGATATGAGCCAGGCTGCTTTCTTCCACAGGGCCTTTTCGTTTATTATTATGGCAATAAAGAATGGTATGGTAAGTACCAGCAGCTCACCATATACATTGGCATTACCCATTGTAGAGTACACACGGCCGCCCAGATCAGGATTGAGGGTCAGATCTGTGGTGGAAGGATCGACAGCGATACCGACGATTTTCCATTGGTAGATCCCGTAAAGAGAGGTCACAAATGTGCCGGTGCAGATGATTTTGACCAGTACGTCGAGTTTTTCTGCCGTATCGATGGTACTGACTATTATGGTCAGAACAGTGAATGCAACCAGATAATGCACCAGATATTTTATGCTTTCCCGTGGGAAAATGGAGGTAGCAGCCGCCATTGTTATGCTGACGAAAAACAGTATTATGGAATAATCTATCGAAGGCGTCTCGATCATACTTTCTTTTGTAATCATAAGTTTAATGAAAAACAGTGCTGCAAGACCGAGTGCCATCATCGCGCCATATTCGTTATGCCACATATGGTCCGGAACGATTATATATGCAAACAGAACAAGACCGATGACCACATGTATGTTGTCGCAGATCAGCCTGAGCAGCTTTATGGCCCGGCTGTTTTCAAAAACATTGTTCCACTTTCTGTATACAGCTTTGAGCAGTTTGCCGGGGAAATTGACTATAAGGTGAATTATCCGCAGCAGAAAACTGTCCGACCAACTCTTCTGAGACTTGTCGGGCCCTTTGAAATACGAGATTATCAGGCTGTTTTCTATTGTATTTTTAATAATTTCCTTCATAATAGTTTTCCTTATTTCTCAGCCTTTTCGATTTTTGCGATCCTGCCGTCCTTAAGGTAACTTTTTCCGGCATAAAGCGATATAGTCTGTCCTACGTAGTAAACCGACTTGTCAATGGATACTCCGCTGTCACTGATGGTGCCAAGTGTTTCCATTGTAAGTTTCAGCGATGAATAGCCCTTTCTGGGTGAGGAAACGAACATTCCCGACTCGTCAGTGGCCCAGAATATCGATTCGCCGCGTTCTATTGAAACGATTTTTCCAAAATTCGCATTCTGTACTGTTTCCCTTACAGGATCGCCTTCATTCATTGCGTCTATGGTGCTGTCGGGCGTGTTTTCCATATAGAATGTAATCAGTATCTTTTCCTGTGCAGTTGTCTGTGTGCCTACCCTGGCTTTCGCGAACTTGGCTGAGATGCCTGCAATACTGATTACCACCACAACAGCCAACGCGATGATTATCCATGTTGATCTTTTCTTAAACATTGCTTATCCCGCCTTATCAGTTTATTTGCTCGGCACTTTCTATCCTTGAATAGAATGTAGAAGTACCAACCCTAATTACAAGTGTCTGACCGACATAGTACTGATTTCCGCCTATTGTTATACCTGAAGAGCTTACTTTGCCCGAGGCCTCCATTTTCAGCTTCAGAGAACAGTAGCCTTCGCGATGGGTTTCCACCTGCCTGCCTTCTTCGTTTGCTCCCCAGCTTATGGGTTCACCTGTTTCAACAGAGACGACCTTTCCGAAACTTATATTCTTGAAAGACTCTATTACAGGGTCGCCGGCCTTGACATTAGAAGCTGCAAAGACAGGAGACTCTTCCTGGTACATGGTCAGGATCAGTTTATCTTCCTGGGCTAAGGTTTGCTCATGTGAGAACAGTCCGGCCCTGTACATGACGAAGAGTGCCGCTGCCACTATTAAGATGATGAAAATAAGATCTATTATGTTTATTTTACCGAAAAGCTTCCCGTTTTTATCGATCATTGCTGACTCCTTTCGCGTTAGTTACATAAAGATTATATGTTTCATTGGCGGTTTTATCAAGGCTGAAACGTTCCCTGACTATTTGCAGCCCTTTTTCAGCATAGCTTTTTCTCAGTTCCGCATCGTTTATGAGTGATGCGACGGCCTGTGCGAAAGCCTGGACATTTCCGTAATCCACCAGGATACCGTCCTGTTCCTGACTGTTTACTATCTCGGATGTGCCGCCGCTGTCTGTGGTCACTACCGGCAGCCCTGATGCCATTGCTTCAAGTATTGCGATCCCGAGGGCTTCACTGCTGGAGTGGGCAATAAATATGTCGGAGGCTTTCAGCAGATCCCTGACATTGTTTGCATAGCCGGTGAAAAGTATATCAGTTTCCAGGCCGTACGATCCTGCTTTTTTAACAATTTGCTCATGAAGCGGACCGCTGCCGGCCAGAATGAATCTGTACTTTTTCCCCGACAGCCCCAGCTTATCTGCATTATCCTTCATGTACCGGATCATGTCGATTATGAAATCATGCCCTTTCTCAGGGGAAAATCTTGAAACAGAAGTAATGACGACCTCATCTTCCGATAAACCCAGCTCTTTTCTGAAATCCTGTAAAGCAGGACCACTCCACTGTTCAGGCTCGACTCCGTTGTATATCAGGGCAATTTTGCTGCGGCTTATACCTTCTTCGACAAGCCTGTCCATTACATGACGGCTCACGGCGATTATGCTGCTGTTGAACCTGGTGAAAAACCTGTTGGCCAGTGCCACGCCTTTTGTGTTTTCAAACAGCATGTGCCGTGTGTTGATTATGCTGACTTTATTTCCTGCAATTTTTGACAATATGGCAATATAGTTTTCCCTGAGGAAATGGGTATGTATCGTATCAATCGAAAGACGGCTGCACAGTTTCTTTAGTTCGAAGGCAGCCTTCAGATCAAACGGGCTTCTCATCCTGAGCTGTATCAGGCTTATCCCAAGTTCTTCAAATGCGCTCTTTCCGGGCCCGTCTACGGAGTATGCTATATGGAACTCACACGAGCTGCCGTGCAGTTTCTTTGCCAGTGAATATATGTATTTTTCCGAACCACCGTTGCCCAGGTAGTTCAATAGATGCAAGACTTTCTGCATATTATATGCACCGATCCGTTCCTGGATTTCTGCTCTTTTATTCAGCCTGTTATCCATTTTATCATACGGGTCAATATGAGTCGAGTACGGGTTATACCTGGCAAGGGTTATAATATAAAAGAAGCGCAGCACTGCCGTGAATGAGTGCACAAAAATGGCAGTTTTCCGGCTGGCGAAAATTTTTTATAAACGAAAAATTTTCGAGCAATTACGTGTTATAATTAGATTCATTGAAAGGGATTGAGACTATGAAAGATGTACTTTATGACAAAAAAGACTGTACAGGATGCTCTGCCTGCAGCCAGATATGCCCCGCCGGGGCGGTGAAAATGGAAGCTGACGAGGAAGGTTTCCTGTTTCCGTGTATAGATGAAGATACATGCACTGACTGCGGCCTCTGCAGGAAGATTTGTCCTGTAAATAAGGACAATGAGAACAGGCGTACCATAATGACCGGACCGGATGGTTTGTCGGCGGCCGGAGCAGGCAATGGTTCAGGTACTGTTAATGAAAGAATGTTGAACGCATTCAGGGGAATGAAGGCATACGGATGCTGCTCCCTGAACAGCGATACAAGAGAAAGAAGTTCTTCAGGCGGTATTTTCTCCGAGCTGGCTGCAAAAACGCTGGCAAACGGCGGTGTTGTGTTTGGAGCGGCATTTGACAAGGATTTTAAAGTTAAACACCGGTATATAGATAGCATTGAGAGTATAGATGACCTCAGAAGATCCAAGTATGTACAGAGCGACACCACAGACACATTCAGACAGGTCCGCGGATTCCTTGATGCGGGAAGGGAAGTCCTTTTCTGCGGGACACCATGTCAGATCGCCGGATTAAAGTCATTTTTAAATAAGGAATACAGTAATCTGCTTACCTGCGACCTGGTATGCTATGGCGTTCCGTCACCGAAGGTCTGGGGAATGTTTCTTGACTTTCTGAGGAAGAAGTATAACAGCGACATCAGTTCAGTGTCTTTCCGGGATAAATCGGCAGGATGGAAAGAAAGCAGCATGAATATCGCTTTTGCAAATGGTGAACGATATCTTGTCAGCACAAAACGGGAGCTTTATTTCATGGGCTTCAGCAAAAATATATTCAACAGGAAGTCATGTTTCGACTGCAGGTTCAGGGCAGTCAATTCCGCTGCGGATATCACGCTGGCCGATTTGTGGGGTATCGACAAAATGAATATAAATGTACGGGATGAAGACAAAGGCGTATCCCTGGTGATTACTCACACAAAGAAAGGGGAAAGCGCCATGGAAAGTATTGCCGGAAGCATCTCCATGACTGAATGTGACATTAAGGAAGCAGTAAAATACAATCCCAGGCTGCTTGCATCCGCAAAAGAACCGGCAGGCAGAGCTTCATTTTTTTACGATATGAAAAGGGGATATGACTTCGATATGCTCAGAAGGAAATATATGGACAACTTCAGCATGAAATACAGGATGAAACAACTGGCAAAAAAAATACTGGGCAGGGGCTGAGACGACGACTATGAGAACCAAACTTTCCATCTACAACTCAATAAGTGCCATAGTGCTGCAGATGGTAAATCTGGTTGTAAACCTGATACTGCCGAGAGTTATGATTACTGTGTATGGTTCAAACGTCAATGGGCTGGTGACATCCATAAAACAGTTTATCTCCTACTTTAACCTGGTTGAAGCGGGTTTGGCGGGAGCGGCCGTATATGCGCTTTACAAACCTTTGGCCGACAAGGATATGGATGATTTAAACGGGATATTATCTGCGTCAAACCGCTTTTACAATATTTCAGGGTATATTTTTTCAGCGCTTGTGCTGGTGACTGCTTTTATTTACCCCATGTTTACATCGGGGCAGGGGATAGATACCTTTACTATTGCAGCCCTTGTTATTATCATCGGTGCATCAGGAGCACTGGAGTTTTTCGCGGTAGGAAAATATAAAGTGCTCTATACGGCGGATCAGAAAAGCTATGTTATCTCGCTTATCAATGCTGCCGCTGTAGCTCTGAATGCGGTGATCATACTGGTACTTGCGAGCCTCAGGCTGAATATTGTTGTCGTTCAGCTTGTGGCGCTTATCAGCTTTTTTGCCCGTTCAGCCCTCTATGTGATCTACGGCAGGCTGAAATACAGGTACATAAATTTTAATGCTCCGCCGAAAAACGAAGCCCTTGACAAGAGATGGGACGCACTGGTGCTGCAGATTCTCGGAGCTGCGTCGACTGCAACGCCTGTGGTTGTTACTTCACTTTTTGTTAGTCTTACGGAAGCGAGTGTATTTGTCACATATAATATGGTATTCGCCAGTGTGCTTGCGCTGCTGACGACGTTTGGCAACGGCCTGAGCGCCATGTTCGGCGATCTGCTGGTGAGAAATGAACTGGCGACGCTGCAGAAGGCCTACCACCAGTATGAGTATCTGTTTTATGGCCTTGTGGCATGGGGCTATTCAGTGGCGGCGATAATGATAATGCCGTTTATGAAGATTTACACGGTCGGCTTTACCGACGCGGAATACATCAGGCCAACGATTGCCGCTTTGTTTGTTGCAGTGGGGATAATATCGAATATAAAAACACCCCAGGGTATGCTTGTCATATCTGCCGGCCTGTACAGGGAAACAAGGGTTCAGTCTCTTATACAGGCGCTTATTATAGTGGTTCTGTCCGTGCTGCTGGCGCCGCGGTTTGGTATAACAGGAGTGCTGGTTGCTTCCATCCTGTCCAACCTCTACCGGGATGTCGACCTGATATTCTATATCCCCAGGACTGTGACCAGACTAAGCCCTGTTATAACGATCAGGCGGGTGTTCAGACTGCTGCTGCTGTTTTTTATTACAGTGGCCCCGTTTATCTGTTTTGTCGATATAAATACTGTGAACTATCTGCAGTGGGCAGTATATGCAGTGCTGGCCGGGGTATGGGCATTTATTGTGATTGCCGGAGGAAATATTCTGATAGAGAGGAAAACTGCTGCCGAAATCTGTGACAGAATCAGATGGATGCTCAGAAAAAAGGGCAGCCAGACGAATTGACCCATACAGGATGTTGAAAAAGAGATGCCGGAAAATGCCCATGAAGCAGGCAGAGGAGCTGATGTTATGAAAACCGGAATACTGACTTTCCATTATGCGCATCATTATGGAGCACAGCTGCAGGCTTATGCGCTGATGCGGGCGATCGGCCTTCTGGGCGCTGACTGTGAAATAATAAATTATGTGAGGGCTGATAATATCGAAGCAAGCAGCCTTTTCAGAAAGGGACTGTCTCCGCGGTCCGTACTTTCAAACCTGGACACCCTTATGCACTACAGCAAATTCAGGAAAAGACATGAACGGTTCAACAGTTTCATGCGCAATGAAATGAAACTTTCGGAGAAATTTTACGGCTCATACGAAGAACTGGTCAAAGACCCGCCCGTATATGATATCTATGTCTGCGGCAGCGATCAGATATGGAATCCGCTGATTTTCAGCGAGAAAAATTATGACCCGGCTTTCTTTGCAGAGTTTGCTCCCGGCGGAAGGCGGGTGTCCTATGCTCCCAGTTTCGGCATAAGCAGTATACCGGAAGATAAGAGAGAACAGCTGGCACAGATGCTGGCAAAATTTGACCACCTTTCCGTAAGGGAAAAGCAGGGAGAGAAAATTATCCGCGAAATTACCGGGAGGGATGCGGTCACTGTCCTGGACCCCACACTGCTACTGACAGGCGATCAGTGGGGTTCGCTGGCAGTTCCGCCTGTTAACTCCGAGCCGTATATATTGTGCTATTTTATTACAGATGCCAGGAAATACGGGCAGTATGTCGAGGCTGTTTCTGAGAGATACAGGCTGCCTGTGGTATCGCTTTGCGGATCACGCCGGACAGTACCGCAGACGTCACGTAAGGTGCTTGATGCCGGTCCCGCCGAGTTTCTTGGATTATTTAAGTCAGCATCGGTCGTCTGTACCGACTCGTTCCATGGAACGGTATTTTCCATAAATTTTAAAAAAGAGTTTTACAGCTTTGATTCTTCGAATGACCCGGTAAAAGCCGTTAATTCAAGACAGCATAATATACTGGATATGACAGGGCTTGGAACACGCCTGTATTCGCTTGCTGACGGCATTGACGGTTTCCGCGGGCTTATCGGAAGGGAAGCGGTAGCGATCGATTATACACAGGCAGACAAGATACTGCAGAGAAAAAGGGAAGAGTCATTTCTGTATCTTAAGGAGGCGCTTGGCCTGCAGCCTGGATGAGCAGCTGCCGCAATCCGGAACACTGAAATTTTTATGAGGGTTGAAATTTTTTACTTGTACTGAAGTGCTATAATTAAGGAGAGCGTGTGAGTTAGCAGTATAAAAAACGTGACTGTGAGGGTGATACTGAATGTCGCTGCTGCCCTGGAAAACAAAAAAGAATAGAAAGTTCGACACCAGGACGCTGATAAAGAACGACATTTCGCTGCTTATACTCGATGAGAGATGGAACAGGCTTTTTACGAACACGCAGAAGACTGCGGCGATCGAACGCTGCGAACAGAAGCTCAGAGACCTTTTGAAAGAGCAGGCCAGGCTGATTGCCGAGCAAAAGGAAATCGCCGCGGCCAAAAAGCTTTACATGGACAAGATAATCAAGCTTACGCCTGATGTTTTTGAAAAAGGTGACGACAGCGCAAAAGAAGAAATGAAAATTGCTGAGCGGGAAATAAAAAATATAAACACCAGAGCAAAAGAGATAGAATACGGGCTGGAGAAGATGCCGGACAGGATAAAGCAGGCTAACCTGGAACTGCTCGAGGAGACTGTGAATGTCGTTTATTTCAAAATGCGATCCGGCATGAAAAGGGTCGAAGAGCTGGAAAAGCTCATTGATGAGACGAAAGCGAAGCTGAAGGAATATATAGACGAAAAGGAAGCGCTTTCGCAGGATGATACGGATATATATTCATATTTCCACGATCTGCTGGGGGCAGAAGAGATCGAAAAACTGGACAAAGAGTTTTTCGGCTAAGTTTCTTGGTTGAAAAGAACCACAGCAGTATCGCATATCAGGACGGAGGTTTGCCGGGTCGGCATTTTGATCTCCGGACGGATAGTGAGGTGCAGTATGAAGGTAGCAACGCCTGAGCAAATGAGAAAAACGGATGAATGTGCAATAAACGTATATGGCATACCGGGGATGCTGCTTATGGAGAATGCTGCTTGCGCAGTGGCAGCAGAAGCTCTGTCCATGATGGGGGGCAGTGAAGGCAGGACCGTTGTGGTGGCAGCCGGCAGAGGCAACAACGGCGGCGATGCATTTGCCGCGGCCAGGCTGCTGTATAGTAAGGGAGCCAGCGTCAGGGTATACATGATGGGTAAAAAAGCCGGATTATCCGGCGATGCCCTCATAAACATGGAGATCCTGGAGAGGATAGGCGTAAAAATAATCGAACTTGCCGACAGCGACGGTCTGACCGGATTTTCAGAGGAACTGGCCGCAGCCGATCTTATACTGGACGGTATGTTTGGCACAGGACTCAGCAGGGATATTACAGGTTTTGCCGCTGAAATCATCAAAACGATAAATGCCAGCGGGAAACCGGTCCTGTCCATAGACATACCATCCGGCATCGACGGGAGTGACGGAAGCATCAGAGGCATATGCGTCAAAGCTGATGTCACCGTTACATTCTGTATGCCGAAACTCGGACTTGTGCTCAGCCCCGGGTGTGAATATGCCGGAAGGCTGGTGACAGCGGACATTGGCATACCGCCATGTGTATTGGACAAACAGGATATCAGGAACTGGATAATTGACAGTGAGATGGTCTCAGATATAATACCCCGCAGGAAGGCCGACAGCAACAAAGGTGATTATGGCAGGGCTCTGATCATCACCGGTTCCACCGGGATGACAGGGTCAGGCTGCCTTGCTTCAGTGTCTGCGCTCAGGGCAGGTGCAGGCCTTGTTTATACGGCAGTGCCGGAAAGCCTTGCCGGCATTTATGCCTCCAAGCTGACAGAACCTATAGTGATACCGCTGAAGGACAACGGTGAAGGCCGGCTGTCAGCTTCGTGCACAGACATGATTGCGTCTGCACTGGAGAAGATGGATGTGGCTGCCATAGGTCCGGGACTTACGTTGTCTGAGGAAATACGGGAAATTGTCGAGTTTGTTATTATAAACAGCAAAATTCCGCTTATTATTGATGCAGATGCATTGAACGCCATTTCGGCAGATACTTCAGTGCTGAAAAAGCTTAAGACGAAAGCCGTTTTGACGCCTCATCCGGGAGAAATGGCAAGACTGACCGGCAAAAGCATAAAAGAAGTGCAGTCGGACCGGGTTGGTACAGCCAGGAGATTTGCGGAGGAATTCGGCGTCACCGTCGTGCTCAAGGGCAACAGGACAGTTGTGGCCCTTGCTGACGGCCGGCTATTCATTAATACTACGGGAAATGCAGGAATGGCTACTGCCGGTACCGGTGATGTGCTTACAGGAGTGATCACGGGCATAGCCGCACAGGGAGTGCCTGCTGAAGATGCAGCGGTTGCCGGAGTCTATCTGCATGGGCTGGCCGGTGATGCCTGTGCCAATTACAAAGGAATGCACGGCATTGTTGCCGGTGATTTGGCAGATATACTGCCGATAACGATAAGAGAAATACTGAAGAAATGATCGGAATGTATTTTGGTGGAGGCTATGATGGAATATAAACTTAACAGGGCATGGGCGGAAATAGACCTCGATGCCATTGCCCATAATACCAGAGAGGTAAAGAAATTTACGGGAGACAGAGTTGAGCTGATGGGGGTCGTCAAGGCTGACGCGTATGGCCATGGTGTTATTGAGGTCGTAAGAACTCTTCTTGACAATGGCGTCAGCAGGCTGGCTGTTTCAATGCTGGATGAGGCTCTGCAGATCAGGAAAATGGGGATCAACGTGCCGATACTGATATTGAGCTATACAGATCCATCAAGAGCAGACGAGATAGTACTGAATGATGTAACTCAGACAGTGTTCAGCCTGGATTTGGCGAGGGCATTGTCTGATGCGGCCGTGAGACTGGGCAAATATGTAAAGATACACGTCAAGGTCGATACAGGAATGTCAAGAGTCGGCTTTATGCCGGGCTATAATGCGGTCAAAAACATAATGGAAATCGGTAAAATGCCCGGTATCGTTATCGAAGGTATTTTTACGCACTTTGCTTCCGCAGATGAGAGTGACAGATCATATACCATGATGCAGTTCGAACGGTTTATGAGCCTGTGCAATGAACTTTCCAGGGTAGGTATACACATACCGGTCAAGCATGTGTGCAACAGCGGAGGCATCATTCAGTATCCGCAGATGCATCTGGACATGGTAAGACCAGGCATCATACTCTACGGCCTCTATCCGTCACAGGAAGTGGACAGGGGAAGTATCAGCCTGAAGCCGGCAATGTCCTTAAAGGCTAACGTGATCCTGGTCAAGGAAGTAGACAAGGATGTCTATATAAGTTACGGCAGGACATTCAGAACCAGCAGGAAGAGCAAGATCGCCACGATACCTATCGGATATGCCGACGGATATACAAGGCTCCTGTCCAATAAGGGACGAATGCTCGTCAACGGCGAGTTTGCGCCTGTCGTCGGCAGGATATGCATGGACCAGTGCATGATAGATGTAACTGATCTGGAGCATGAAGTGCATGTCGGAGACGAGGTGGTCATTTTCGGCAGCCAGAATGGAGCCAGCATCAGCGTGGATGAGATAGCCGAACAGGTCGGAACTATAAATTATGAACTGCTTTGCATCATAGGCAAAAGGATACCCCGTGTTTATATCAAGGATGGGAAAATATGCAGTGTTTTGAATTATCTGGTATAGACCCGAATAATATGGAATATAGGACCTGAACATGAGAACATATCCTGGCGAATGGTAATCTAATTTTAATTTGACCATGGTATATACTTTCGTATATAATTTAGTATATACTTATCCACATAATTTTTGTGAAGGCAGTAAAAAATTAATATTGCTGTTAAGTATGCTGCCTGTTGTTTACATATCTTCTCTGAAACGAACTTGTAAATCGGTTTTAAATGGGGGATTTATTTTGGCAGAATTGAAGAAAATACTTATTAGCTTACCTGATAATCTATTAAAAGAGATAGATTATATCGTGTCTGTTGAGAAAACCAACAGGAGCGAATTCGTCAGGGAAGCAATGAAACTGTACCTTCGGGAAAAGAGAAAGATGCAGATGAGAGACAAAATGATAAAAGGTTATATGGAAATGGCAGAGATCAATATCGGATTGGCGGAGATGTGTATGGATGCCGACAGCGACCAACAGCTAAAATATGAGGAACGTCTTGGGGAGTTGGAGTAAACGTGATAATTAAACGCGGTGATATTTACTATGCTGATCTCAGTCCCGTGATCGGATCTGAACAGGGAGGGGTCAGGCCTGTGCTGATCGTGCAAAATGATATCGGCAACAAGTACAGTCCTACGGTTATAGCGGCTGCCATAACGTCACAGATCAACAAGGCAAAGCTGCCGACCCACATAGAAATAAGCGCGCAGGACTATGGACTGCAGAAGGACTCCGTAATACTGCTTGAACAAATCAGAACCATCGACAAAAAACGGCTCAGAGAAAAGATCGGACATCTTGATGATGAGCTGATGGATAAAGTAAATGAAGCGCTAAGCATCAGTTTCGGTCTCGCCGATATATAGAATAAGCGGCAGATGGGCTTTGGCGCAGGACATATATGTTAAACGTTTTCAATACATACAGACAAGCCTAAACAGGAGAAAGCCGCTGCAGAGCCGGAAATGGTCATCCCGGCCTTTGCAAGAGGTGCAGGATCATGAATAAGGAAAAGGTATTCAGGCTTGTTTTGGCTGCAATATTGCTTTTGCTGGTATTCCAGTTCGGGTTCAGACCAATGATGGATAACGACAGGGACGTAAAAGAACTGGACAGCGAATACTGGACAAATCTCCTTGAAAAATATCCCAGTGACACTGATTACGATGTCATAATTTACGGTGCGGAACCGCAGGGCATTGCCGCGGCTGTGTCTTCAGCCAGGCTGGGGGCCCGTACTTTGCTTATAAGTGAAGATTATGATATGGGCGGTATTATATCCCGCTGCCTTATCCCCGAACTCGAAATCCCTGCCTCAGGGAACGGGAGAAAGCTGAACGGCGGAATTCTTGACGAACTGGACAAATCTCTTGGGGATATTTTCACGGCAGAAAATTACACAAAGACGGTAAATGAAATAATGCAGGCGGAGGAAAATCTGAGTGCAGTAATCGGTTCGTCTGTTACAGGTGTAAACATGTCAGGCAACCATATCGATTCCGTGGAAGTTATAACAAAAGACGGACAAATGGTTCTTTCGGCTGATATGTTCATTGATGCATCTGACGAAGGGACGCTGCTTGACCTCTGTGGAGTGCCTTATTTTACCGGGTCCGGTGATCTGAACATGGAAAACTGTTTCATGCCTGTGAGCCTGAACTTCGAGATGATACGGACAAATGCGTCAGAAGCTGCCGAAAACAGCGGCATGACCGGCAAAAAGGCCGTACTGGGTGAAGTTGCCGAAGCGTACGAACCTTTGCACGAAAATGTCCGGCTGGAGGACTTATGCATATTCTTTTTGCCTGGCAATAAAGCTGTAGTCAGCGGCCTTGAGGTGTCGGGAGTAAACGTGCTTGACGACAGTGAAATGAAGGCGGCATATGAACTCGCGGCACAGAAGGCGGAAAGCCTCAGCAGGTATTTGTCGGAAAGATTTGAAGAACTCAGCGGCTACACATTTTTCAAAGCAGCAGACAGCCTGCGGGTCAGGGAATCCAGGCACTACGCCGGCAGATATGTACTGTCGGCCGATGATGTCATCGAAGGCAGGTATTTCAGCGACACTGCTGCTATGGGCTCATATCCGGTGTTGCTGAGCAAGTTTTCATCCAAAGGCTCATTCGTAGCGTGGAAACCAGACTGTTACGCAATACCTCTCAGGAGCCTGGTACCGCAAGGAGTAACTAACCTGCTCATGGCAGGGCCCCGCATATCATGCTCATCACTGGCTGCAAGCAGTGCTTACGCACTGGGCACATGCATTGCGGAGGGCGAAGCGGCAGGTACCGCAGCAGTGGTGTGTACGGCCAGGAATGAAAGCCCGGCCTTCCTTGAAGAAGGGCACAAATATTTCCAGGAATTTACCGCGGCCCTTGCCGGGAAGAAAATGTATCTGCCTGACAGGTCTGCATCCGGAAAGAAGGATAAAAACTGGGCCTCGGCAGCCGGGAAAAAGCTTTTGTCACTGGGACTTATCGCGGCCGGCACGGATAATGACCTGAAGTATAACGCACCGGCTGGCCAGAAGGATTTTGTATATATCCTGCTGAACGGCATATATCGCCTGGACAGCAGCAACTATGACCGGAGGCTCAGTGAACAGCTGCAGAACTATATAAGCAATGAAAACCTGACATATGACAGTATGATGAAGATACTCGGCATCCTTTATGGGGTCGAAGGTGATCCTGACGATATCTTTGAAAAGCTCTGCAGGCAAAACAGGATCAACGGCGTTTTTATGGAAAAACTGGACAAAATCCGGACCAACGCCGATACCATAACGATGGATATGGTTTATTATATTGGAGCATACAGCATATGCAGCTATACCGGAAAAGACATATCGGATGAAACTCTCAGACCTCTATTTGCCGGCTAGCTTAACGCGGAACACACGCAGCATGAATTTTGGAAGATCAAGCATGCGTTTGGCTCTCCGGGGTTCCCTGCAAAGCCGGTAGAACCACTCAAGACCGTTCTTTCTGAAAAACTCGGGGGCAAGTGTTGCTTTGCCGGACAGCACATCAAGCGTGCCGCCTACTCCGATACATACCTTTACGTTGAGTTTATCGAGATGACTGTAAATCCATTTTTCCTGTTTGGGTGCTCCAAGTGCCACAAGCAGCAGATCAGGCGAGGATTCATTTATTTCCGCAAGAATGGCTTCATTCTCTTCTTCGGTAAAGTAGCCGTTGCGGCATCCTGCAATGACTATTCCGGGATAATCCCTGACCAGGTTTACTGCAGCTTCCTGGGCAATGCCAGGCTTTGCGCCGAACAGGAAACAACGCATCCCGGAGGATGAATAAGCCCGGAATATTTCTTTTACAAGATCGATGCCGGATACTTTCTCAGGGACAGGCCTCCCGAGAATTCTCGATGCCAGTACCACTCCTGCTCCGTCGGCTGTCAGCATGTCAGCCTTTTTCAATATTTCCATAAGCTCAGGATCCCTCTGAGCTGCCATCATTATTTCAGCATTGGGAGTGTATATAGCGTGAGGTCTGCTTTCTTTCAAAAACTCGCCGACTTTTTCGACAGCTTCCTTCATAGTAACGGCGTCTACAGGTAAACCCAATATGTCTACTGTTCTTCTCATTGCCGGCATCTCCTTATGGTTTCATTTCGACAACAAAATGATATTACAAATCTGCCTGCTTTGTCAAAGGAAGGCAATGGCTCCGGCTGCCATATAGTATAATATAGTTATGTATACCGGCTGTCTTGTTCCGCGATTACCCTAAATGATATGCTTTTTTCCGGATTGCAACCGGAGTATAATATATAACCGGCATATAATGAATATGGCAAAGCGCTGCGGATGGATTCATATTTTTGAAACAGGGCAAATTAAGTATGCTGCGCTGCCAACACCGGTGAAAGACATAGAATAATATTAAAATGCACAAGGGGTTAATGATTATGAAAAACAGCAATAGTTTCAGCAAAACAGTACAGGATTATTTATGGATAGTTCTGGGATCTTTGATTACAGCTGCAGCAATCAACATTTTTCTTGTTCCATATAAGATTGCACCAGGCGGTGTAACAGGTATTGCCACAGTAATTTATTACCTCATAGATGAAATGATACCTGTGGGTATCATAATGCTGATGTTGAATGTACCATTGTTTATTTTCGGATACAAATACATTGGACGCAGATTTATTGTCCGGACGCTGATAAGCACTGTCCTTCTGTCATTGATAACTGACGTGACTGAACCTCTTACAGAGCTGTTTACTGAGCAGCTCGCCCTGGAAAACCTGACTGAAAGCCCGGATTATATGCTTTATACCATATTCGGAGGTTTTTTCCTCGGGCTTGGGCTTGGACTTGTTTTCAAATCGGGTGCCACTACAGGAGGCACAGATCTGGCAGCAAGGATACTGAATCATTTTATTCCAACGCTTTCAGTAGGCAGAGCACTGCTGTTGATGGACACGGCAGTTGTTATATTCGCTGCAGTGGCTTTCAGGAGCTTTTTGCTGGCATTGTATGCTATACTGGCTCTTTATATTTCGTCAAAGATCATTGATGTCATACTGGAAGGCATGAATTTTGCCAAAGCTGTCTTCATTATTTCAGACCATGCCGATATTATTGCACAGGATGTTATGAATGAACTGGAAAGAGGCGTCACAGCCCTGAAAGGCATAGGTATGTATTCGGGAAATGATAAGAAGGTCCTGTACTGCGTCATTCAGAGAGGCCAGCTGCAGGGGCTGAAGAATATTGTTAAGAGGGCTGATCCGAAGGCATTCGTTATATTGAGCGATGTAACTGAAGTGCTCGGTGAAGGTTTTAAGACATATGACTAAGACGCAGTGACAAAATACTTCACCCTGTCATGAACGACATTACTCACCACCCGCGTATTTTATTGTCATGCAGGCTGCATGTCATAATATTTGCCTTATTTTATGGAAATATATTGACAATATTCCAGACTTATAATATTATGTAAAAAGTGCAACTTGTATCTGCATTAATTTCCATAATCCTGCTTTTAAGCAAATAGGAGGTTCGTAAAATGGAATTGAACAGGCAGAAGGTGCATGACCTGATGAATACCAACTGTGCGGGGAATTATAACCGTTTTGCAAGGGAGCTCGGCGTTGATCCGTCACATCTGTACAGATTTCTTAATACAGGTGTCGGAGGCGGCAAAAAAATACTGATGTCCGTAATCAGGTACTGCAAAATGAACGGGCTGAATTTTGAGGATTACATCAATATCTGATATAAGATCTTTGAAGTGAATTTCAAAGCATAAAAGATACACAGCCAGAGTTTGAAAACACGGTGTTCGCATGAACCTGTGTTTTTTTGTTTTTGCAGGCGTGGAAATCCATATTAATTATTTCTGTCAAATCAAATTGAAATATTTGCATCTATTATTTATAATGTAGATAATGTATTATCTGGAATTATATACTACAGGATGAAGGGGAATATAAGTGCCGCATAAACCAAAAAAGATACGCATTTACTTATTTTCCATATTGCTTTATTTGTTTCCTGTTTTTATAACAGCAGCACATTTGGTTAAGCAAACAGAGTTTTTCCGCGGTAACTGGATTTTTTACGTGATTGGTTTTGGACTGCTGGTTTATACGTATATTTCTTATTGCGGTAATAAAAACAGGAAAACTGAAAATTTCGTCCGGAAAATATACTTTCTGTATACTTATTTTTTTATATTATATGTTTTCCCTGAAATCAACAGGAAGTATGCAGTATGGGTTGGAGATGGCGGCATTTCCGGCCTGAGTGCTGCAGTTTCGACATGCATTGTGATCATTATCATATCCTTCATAGTATATATTACTGTAATTTCAGATTTTCATATTTCTGAGATATCTTTCGGAAACACGAAGATTTCCATGCTGAAGGAAAAGTATGGTGAAGAGATCAGCAGTCATTTCAAAAATACAAATCAACTGCTGGAAAAGATTTCAGCGGAAGGTCAGATCATCTATGATATGAAAGAATACTGCCTGAAAGTTAAAGAGAGAATTGACGGGGGCGGCATATATGTGACGAAGGAATATCAAATCCTGCTGACAGAGTACTTTAACCGCCAGAAGGATAAAGTTAAGGTTTCAGTTCTGCAGGAACTGAATAAAAACGAATTAAAAAATGATTTTAATTTTAAAAGCGGGGAAATAAATATTTTGAAATATAAGCTCGAGCACAGGGAATTATACAGTACAGAAGTGGACAGTGTATATTATTTGTTTATCCCATTCTGCTATGTGTTCGAGGAACTGCTTGGTGATGAGGAAAAGCCGGTATATGTGGTACTGGAATCCCAAACTCCAATCAGTGTTGAAGCTGAAAGCACTATAATCCGCAACATACTTATAAAGTTTGCGGATGACCTGCTGCAGATATTGTAAATAGATGTCTGATAATGGTATAATATAGTTAACCGGGAGTGGTATCAAATGGAAAAGAAGTTAACTCTTGAAGATATGATGAAAATTGCAAAAAGCAAAACGAAGCCAATTAAGCCTATGGATGTGAAAATACCTGAAAGCATAAAGAAGTATGACAGGATTTATTTGTCCCAGGAGCGGACAAAAAGTGTTCTCCAGATGCAGCCATGACTCCGGAATCAGAATTGCGGAGGAACTGCTTTGTGGAATAAATCAGGAACAAAAAGGACAGAATTCTATCTGTCCTTTTTTCATAGAAGGCACCACACTGGAATATACTGATTAATGCATCGGGTGAAAGGTGTGTGATGCGGTGTGGAAAAGCTGCTGACTTTGGATGAACTTAAAAAAGTGGCCGCTGCGGCGAGGGCAAAAGGCATTGTTAAGGCTAAACCTGTGAACATACCCAAAAACGACAGGTATGACCGTATCACCATCGCCAGGCAGAAGACCTGGGAACGTTTAGGCATCTGGATTGATAGATAAAGCAGCTTAACTGCAGGTTTTCATTGTTTTTGTTAAGTCGCATCAGTAAAAAATATGAACTTTAGATTATTTAATATAATATAATGGATGGCGGTTAGTTTGAATTTATATCATTATTTTGATAAATCAATTGGGCCATTTGTTAACTTATCGGATATACCCATAGATGAAGCAAAAGCTGTTCTCAACAGAATCAAAGAAACTAAACCAAACGCTTACAGTGCCAGGCGTTCCCCGGAATATATGGAGCAAAGGCATTATTACGAAGAAATTCTTAGGACAGAGTTTGCCAAAAAGGGCGGTATTGTATTGAGAAAATCTCCGCATTATATGGTAGTTGAGCATAGTCCCTGGTTAAGTACATGGTTTGAAAACAGTAGCTATATCAAGATTCCTATTGAAGAATTTGACCTGAGAACTGTTTCTTTTACCTATGGAGATTCTCACCCTGTATTTAGTCCACGAGCAAATAAAATGGACGGAAAAGAATATCGCAAAAAGCTTTATACTTACGATGAAATATTAGAAATAATAAGGAAGTATGGCTTACCGCAAGATTGGAACAATGATGGGGCACATGGACCTGAGAGATATATTGAAACTCATATATGGAGTGATGAAACAATAGATAAATACCGATAACGGGCATAATAGAATTGCCATTTAACCCTGTGTGCACCCTGTTCCCGCGGTATAGTTTATATCATGCATTTTTCCGCCAACATCGTATCCTTATGAAATCTATTTACAGATTGTAATTTACTGACTGGAAGCTGCAAAAAGGGAACTATATGAAGAGACGGGAGCAATCGACTTCAATGGAACGAGTTTACTTGATGTTTACAAAATGGTAAAGTATAGTATTCCCCCAATCAGTACTCTTTTACCATAAGAGCCCGGATATATCCCTTGTCTGTTGTGGTGGATTCTATATAGAATCCTCTGCCGTAATAAAACCTGACAAGGTCTCTGTATTTTGACGCAGTATGAAGCATTACTTTTTTGATGCCCCTTTCCATGAGCATCTTGTCTACAAGGCTGATAAGAGCTTTGCCGATGCCCTGATTGTTATAGCTTGGCCTGACGCCGAAGCGGCTGAGGTAAGCCGTATTGTCGGGCGATATGCTGATCCTTACACTTCCCACAGGAACATCATCGATAATCGCTATAAAGACTTCCTTGGTCCTTATATCATAAGCGATATCTTCCACCGTTTCCTGAAGCGCTTCCACTGAGCATGTCAGGCCTGTATCGGCTATATATTTTTTAAAGGAATCCTGCATTATTTCATGGATGGCAGGGGCATCTGCTTCCACTGCCTTGCGTATAATAAAAGAATAGTTAATCATATGCACCCTATCCGTTTATTTTGATCATATATTTTTCCCACTAATACAAGGCCATGCTTTCCGCCTTTATAAGCAGCGGGTAAAGATTGATTTCCGGGCGGCCGGCATGTTTGCCGCCTTAATGTTCAGCTGCCCATCAGTGTGACCATGATGGCCTTCTGTACGTGAAGCCTGTTTTCTGCTTCCTCAAAAACACAGGAATTTGGACCGTCTATTATGTCTCCTGTGACTTCATATCCCCTGTAGGCAGGCAGGCAATGCAGGAACATTGCATCTTTCTTTGCCATGGAAAATAACCTGCTGTTGACCTGATACGGCATAAAGACTTTAAGCCTTAATTCCTTTTCGTTCTCCTGGCCCATGCTGACCCAGGTGTCAGTATAAACTACATCCGCATCCTTTATCGCTTCTTCAGGATCATCGGTGAGCAGTATGCTGCTGCCTGACTTTTGGGCGGCAAGTTTTGCCTGATCTATGATGGCCTCATCACAGCCATACCCGGCGGGAGTGGCTACAGCAATATCCATTCCGGTCTTGGCGCATCCCTGCAGAAGTGAATTGGCCACATTATTGCCGTCACCGATATATGCCAGTTTCAGCCCTTCAAGTTTTCCTTTTTTCTCATATACCGTAAAAAGGTCGGATAATATCTGACAGGGATGCATGAGATCCGTCAGCCCGTTTATTACCGGGACTGTCCCGTACCTGGCCAGATCGAGAACATCGCTTTGCCTGAATGTCCTGATCATAATGCCGTCTACATAACTGGAAAGCACTTTTGCTGTATCGTGGATAGTCTCCCCGCGGCCAAGCTGTATATCTTCGGAGCTGAGGAAAATGGCGGAGCCGCCCAGCTGGTACATGCCGACTTCGAAGGATACCCTGGTCCTTGTCGATGATTTGGAAAAAATCATGCCAAGTGTCCTGCCTTTCAGCAGGTGATGAGTTTTTCCTTCTTTCAGTTCTTTTTTTAGTTTGGCTGCCAGGGAAAATATGTTTTCTATTTCATCATATGATAAATCATTAATGTCTATCAGGTGTTTCATTGCAACAACTCCTTTAACTTTTAATACTGCGGCAATATTGCTGCTGAGCTGTTAATTCTGCCGTTACCCCGTCCTGTGTTTTCAGCCGTCATGGACTGACTGCTTTATGGGAATACTCATCGAGGGCATATATTTTGATCTCGTTGTTGCCCGACAGATGTTCAAGCACATCCAGTATGGCATTGGTGGTATCGAGTGATGTAAGGCAGGGCGTATTATATTCTATTGCGGTTCTCCTTATGGAGAAGCCAAGTTTGCCCGGTACCCCTTCCTTCGCATGAGTGCTTATTACCAATGATACTTTGTCGGTCTTGATATATTCAAGTATCTTGTCCTCAGGTACAAGCTCGGCGCTGAGACCGGCTCCGGACAGGCACTTCCAGTCATCCTCCACTGCAAGCAGCCTGAATCCGAGCTTGCTGAATCTCCTTGAAATGATGATACAGTCGTCTCTGTCCATTTCGCCTGTGGCAATCAGGACGCTGCCGCCTCTTGGTATTGACAGACCCGAAGCTACCAGGGCCTTGTACAGGGCATGGCGGTAATCCCTGTCGACTCCCATGACTTCACCGGTGGATTTCATTTCCGGGCTCAGGAACGTATCAACTGTCGTAAGCTTTGCAAATGAGAATACTGGTGCTTTTACAGCGGTAAAAGCGGTTTCAGGGGCAAGCCCCGGTTCGTATCCCAGGCTGCGCAGAGTCTGACCCATGATAAGCTTTGTCGCTACGTTCACCATCGGGATTCCTGTAATCTTGCTCATGATGGGGACAGTCCTGCTGGCGCGGGGGTTTACTTCAATGACATATACTTTATTCCGGTTGTCTATCACAAACTGTATGTTGAAAAGGCCGACGATTTTCAATGCCTTAGCCAGTCTTACAGTGTAATCCGCAATAGTCTGCCTGACCTGCTGCGGAAGTGTGTGGGGCGGATACACGGCGATACTGTCTCCCGAATGTACGCCTGCCCTTTCCACATGCTGGAATATTCCCGGTATCAGTACGTCTTTGCCGTCACAGATGCCGTCAACTTCTGCTTCTGTGCCGTTTATATATTTGTCAATCAGGACAGGATGTTTTGCCGACAGGTTTACGGCTATTTTCATGTATTCTTCCAGGGAACTGTCATTGTAGACTATTTCCATGGCTCTGCCGCCCAATACGTAGGATGGCCTTACCAATACAGGATAACCGATCCTGTTGGCAATCTCTTTTGCTTCGCTTACAGAGTATGCCGTGCTTCCTTCCGGTATCGGGATATCCAGCTCTTCGAGAAGTTTCAGGAATTTATCCCTGTCCTCGGCGATGTCGATGCTTTCCACCGAGGTGCCCAGAATCCTGACACCTTCCTTGTTGAGTGTGCCTGCCAGGTTGATTGCCGTCTGGCCGCCGAACTGCACGATTATACCTTCCGGTTTTTCTTTTCTGATGATATCCAGCACGCACTCTTTTGTCAGCGGCTCAAAATAAAGCTTGTCGGCGGTGTCAAAATCAGTGCTGACAGTTTCCGGATTGTTGTTTATTATTATCGACTCTATACCGAGTTCTTTCAAAGTCCTGACGCAATGGACACTGCAGTAGTCGAACTCGATGCCCTGGCCGATCCGTATGGGTCCTGAACCAATGACAAGGACTTTATTCCTGTCAGAGACGACCACATCATCCTGATCTTCATAGGTGGAGTAATAATACGGTGTTGCGGCCTCGAATTCTCCGGCGCATGTATCGACAATCTTGTAAACGGGCTTGACCGGGTACTTTTCTCTTAATTCCAGTATCGTATCCAGAGGTACATTGACAAGGTTGGCTATGTAGGAGTCGCCAAAACCGATTTTTTTCGCCTTCAGGTAAAGGTCGTAATCAAGCCACGCTATTCCTGCATTCTTTATATCCTCCGCAACCTGTACTATGTTCTGAAGTTTTTTTATGAAGAACTTATCAATCTTTGTTAACTCAACGATTTTATCAACCGGAATACCCTTCTGCAGTGCCTTGGAAATTGCAAATATGCGTTCATCCCTTGGTGATTTGAGTATTTCAAGAAGCTCGTCAGTGGTTTTGTTGTCGAAAAGCTCAAGGCCCAGCTGATAGTTGAGTTTTATATCCAGTGAATCTATGGCTTTGAGCAGCGATTCTTCAAAAGTCCTGCCAATTGCCATAACCTCGCCGGTGGCTTTCATCTGTGTTCCGAGGGAGCGGTCGGCAGATGTGAATTTGTCAAAGGGCCAGCGGGGAACCTTGGTCACGACGTAGTCTATTGTTGGTTCAAAACATGCATAGGTACTTTGGGTAACTGAATTTCTGATTTCGTCCAGATTCATGCCTATGGCGATCTTTGCTGTCACGCGGGCGATGGGGTAACCTGTTGCTTTTGATGCAAGGGCACTGGAACGGCTCACCCTCGGATTGACCTCTATGACTACATAATCATAGCTGTTGGGATCAAGAGCGAACTGTATGTTGCAGCCGCCTTTTATTTCAAGAGCACGGATTATCTTTATGGATGCCTCCCGAAGCATCTGATATTCAACGGATGAAAGTGTCTGGCATGGGGCCACGACAATGCTGTCGCCCGTATGGACGCCTACAGGATCCAGATTTTCCATACTGCATATTATGATACAGTTATCGGCTCCGTCACGCATGACCTCGAATTCGATTTCTTTCCAGCCCGCAACGCTCTGCTCGAGCAGTACCTGGTTGATCATGCTGAGTTTGAGACCCTTGCCGCAGATGTATTTAAAATCGTCCATGTTTTTGGCAATACCGCCGCCGGTACCGCCAAGCGTATACGCAGGCCTTATAATTATGGGAAAGCCGACTTTCTCAGCAAATTCAACCGCATCATCCAGATTGGTGACTATGGTGCTGAGAGGTACTTTCTCGTTGATGCTCTGCATAGTCTCTTTAAACAGCTCTCTGTCTTCAGCTTTTTCAATAGATGAAAGAGATGTGCCCAGCAATTCTATCCCGAGCCGGTCGAGTATCCCGTCATCGGCCAGCTGCACAGCCATGTTGAGGCCCGTCTGGCCTCCGAGTGAAGCCAGTATCCCGTCGGGCCTTTCGCGTTCTATTATTTTCTTTACTGTATCGAGTGTTATCGGTTCAATATACACCCTGTCGGCCGTTTCGTTATCTGTCATGATAGTGGCCGGATTGCTGTTGATGAGTACGACCTCGATGCCTTCTTCCTTAAGTGACTTGCAGGCCTGAGATCCGGAGTAGTCGAATTCTGCAGCCTGCCCTATTATGATAGGTCCTGATCCTATGACCAGAACCTTTTTTATATCATTTCTTTTTGGCATATGACCCTCCATATAACAATAAGATAGTATTTTTTTCAGATCATTTTAATAAAATCATTGAATATGTACGATGAATCCTCCGGCCCGGCTGAAACTTCGGGGAAGTACTGTACGCCGAGGACGGGGAGTTTTTTATGCCTGAAGCCTTCAATGGTGTTGTCATTAACATTTATTTGTATAATTTCAATATCATCATCCATAGTATCAGCCAACGCATAGTTGTGGCTTTGGGACGTGATGTAGCACCTGCCAGTGGTGAAGTCCCTTACAGGGTGATTGGCACCGTGATGGCCGTATTTCAGCCTGTACACCGTACCGCCGAGAGCCAGTCCCAGCAGCTGATGTCCGAGTGCTATTCCCAGCATCGGTATTTTCCCCAGCAGCTTCCGGAGCAGCTGTTTCTGTTCCGCCAGAGCTTCCGGACTGCCGGGGCCGTTTGATACGAGCAGGCCATCCGGACTGACAGCCATTATATCTTCATATGTTGATGAAGCGGGCAGTATGTGGATATCACATCCGTGTTTTTCGAGATATCTGATGATTGAGTTCTTAACTCCCAGATCAAGCACTGCAACCTTTTTACCGCTGCCTTTAATATGAATGGCATTTTTTGATGTTACCTCCGCCACCAGATTACGTGGCTTCTTCATTTCAGATCTGAGCTTATCAAGCAGCACATCGACATTGCCGCATTCTGTGGATATGATGCCGAACATGCTGCCATGGTCGCGCAGATGCTGTGTCAGTGCTCTTGTATCGATCCCTTTGAGACCGACTATGTTGTTTTTCCTGAAATACTCATCGGTGCCGACAGAGCAGCGCCAGTTGTTCGGGTAATCACACAGTTCCTTTACTATAAATCCTTCGACATGGGCTCCTGAAGACTCATTATCTTTTGAATTGAAACCATAGTTGCCGATTAAGGGATATGTCATTGTGACGATCTGACCGTTATAGGAAGGGTCTGTTATGATTTCCTGATAGCCCGTCATAGAAGTGTTGAACACTACTTCGCCTATGACCTCGCCTTCGGCTCCGAATCCCATGCCCGGGAAATATGTACCATCTTCCAGAACAAGTACAGATTTCATTCTATCGCTCCTCGTATAAAAAATTTCCAACATATATTTTATATTTACCTCGGTTATAGTGAAGCAAGCACTTCATCCAATGCAGTTATGAAAGAATCTATGTCGGTTTTTGATATTATCAGGGGAGGAAGCAGCCGTATCACTGACGATCCGACACTGCCGACGAGATAGCCCTTATCGAACAGTTTGCCTTTCAGTTCCACCGCTTTTTCCTGTGACAGCTGTATGCCGACCATCAGGCCCAGTCCGCGTACCGACCCGATAATACTGTACTTTTCTGCCAGCATGGTAAGCTGATCTTTCAGGTAGTTGCCCATATTTGCTGCATTTTCAGTAAGGTGTTCTTCAAAAATCGTGTCTAAAACTGCCAAAGCCGCTGAACATGCCAGCGGGTTTCCTCCGAAGGTGGAACCGTGATCCCCCGGCCCGAAAGCGCTGGCGATGTGTTCCTTTGCGCCTACAGCTCCTATTGGTATCCCGCCTGCAAGGGCCTTTGCCAGTGTAAAAATATCCGGTTCGACACCGTAGTGCTCGTATGCAAAAAGCTTGCCTGTCCTGCCTACGCCGGTCTGAATTTCATCTATGATAAGGAGGAGACCGTTTTCATCACAAAGCTTTCTTACGGTTTTTACATATTCGGTATCCAGCGGATGCACGCCGCTTTCACCCTGGACAAGCTCCATCATTACCGCACATGTCTCATCGCTGATGGCAGCTTTGAGAGTTTCGATGTCATTTATCGGAACATGCCTGAATCCCGGTATCAGCGGTGCGTATGGCTTCTGATATTTTTCCTGTCCTGTGGCTGCCACTGTTGTGAGTGTTCTTCCGTGGAATGAATTTTTCAGTGTAATGATCCCAAATTTTCCGGGCATACCGTTCTTTTTAAAATAGATCCTTGCAAGCTTTATGGCGCCTTCGTTGGCCTCGGCTCCGCTGTTTGCAAAGAAAAAGCGGTCCGCGCATGAATTTTCAGCCAGCTTTTTTGCCAGCAGTGCCTGGGATTCGATGTAATAGAGGTTAGAACAATGAATAAGCTTTTCAGCCTGTGCCGTAACTGCTTTTGTGAGTGCCGGGTGACCGTAACCAAGCGCATTTACGGCTATTCCACCGAGAAAATCATGATACCTGCGGCCCTTGCTGTCATAAAGGTCGATTCCTTTCCCATACTCGAAGCAAACCGGCATTCTTGAGCCGAATGTATTCATATAGTATTTGGAATCCATCTCCATAATCGTCTGAAGGTCCATATTATCATCTCCTGTGCTATTCGTAGCTTCCGGAATTTATTTTATTCATAATTATACACACGAATGCATAAAAATGCAACACAAAAATTAAAAAGTTTGATTCTGCGGATTGAAATTCCGTTGCCTGTAGGGCTACTGATCTTGTTACGTTCTTTGGTGAAACGTTAATACATTATAACCCAGGCATAAGATGGGGATATCTATTAAAGCCCAAAAGTCCGGATGACGTAAAAGAGCCTGTTTTGCTTGGTTTTAATCATAATATTTCGATGAATCCAAGAATAATAGTCAGCGTTTGCGTTTCAAAATCAAGCGATAATAAAACCAGAATGCTGTTTAGCTGAAGGGTTGATGCTTACCTAATTGCAGGACTGATCAAAAATATGCACAGGCAGCCGCTTATGGCTTCCTGTGAGTTTTTTTGATGTATCGCTGATAGATTTCAGAAGATTCACTTTCGAGTTTTTCAAAATATTCGCGAAGCTGCCGGTTGCTGATATTGTCAGATTCAATGAACTGGACGGCATGATCGGTCTGAGATCCGCCCGTATTCCTGCGCCTGATGATTTTCCCGGTCACTTTGGCCGGTTCCGCGTCTGGCAGGTAAATTACCATATTGATATTCTCATTATTGTCAAATTTATGTTCACAGATGAAGGAGGCACCGCCATATGAAAGGTCAGTTATAACAGCGCTGTATGTTTCGGTATCCCATACGGGCTTCAGAGATGCTTCGAGCCGGACATCATACCGGGGGAACAACCTGTTGTTTATCATTTCCTCCGCTATTTCAAGTTCGACCAGAACATATTCGGGTGAGTCGTAATTTATTTCTGCGATATGCCCGTGAAAGTAATAGATGAAATAATCATTGGAATATTTCACCCAGACCGGACAGCCTGCTTTTGCTTTAGACTTCATGAATTTCTCGATGTATGCTATCCGTATAGTATTGTCTGTAACTTCATAGATTATATTGCCGTGCCAGGGAGCGTCCTGGCCGATTCGGACACCTACCATCATACCCTCTCTGAGAATTGTAGGAACAACAGAAGCATTCAGAGGAATCACTCCCTTGCATAACAATTTACACGATACTATATCGGATGAATTATCAGGCTGTTTAATATTTAACGAAGCGGTCCGGTATTTGACAGATCATCACAGAAGCTCATTTTCAAAATAGAGGACTTTTTCTTTCATTATCATGGTACCGATTCCTTTGTTGGTGAATATCTCAAGCAGCAGGCAATGCGGGATCCTGCCGTCTATGATATGGGTCCTTACCACACCTCTGTTCAGCGCATCCAGGCATCCCAGCACTTTTGGTATCATACCGCCGTTAATGATCCTTTTTTCGATCAGCTCATGGACCTCGGCAGCAGTCAGGGCATGGAGCACTTCAGGACTGTCCTTTGAAACTTTGACGCCTTCAACATCTGTAAGCAGTATAAGTTTTTCTGCCTTCAGTGCCGCGGCGATTTCTCCTGCCACTGTATCTGCATTTATATTGTAACTGCGTCCGTCACTGCCGACACCGATAGGCGCGACGACAGGGATGTACTCATCCTTTGCCAGGAGTTCCAGAACCTTTGAATTGACATTTGTGATTTTGCCGACAAGACCCAGGTCTCTTTCGACACCATCCACTACGGTTTTGTACTGTTCGCATTCCAGCAGGTTTCCGTCTATGCCGCACAGGCCGATGGCCTTTCCGCCTTTCTGATTTATAAGTGATACGATTTCCTTGTTGGTTTTGCCTACCAGTACCATCTGGGCAACTTCCATAGTCTGCTTATCTGTTACTCTCAGCCCGTTCAGAAATTCGCTCTTGATATCAAGACGCTCAAGCATGCTGCTGATATCGGGACCCCCACCGTGTACCACCACCGGGTTCATGCCTATGTATTTCAGCAGCGTGATATCCTCCATGACTGAGTTTTTCAGCTCTTCACTGATCATGGCATTACCGCCGTACTTAATAACTATTGTTTTTCCATGCAGCTTCTGGATATAGGGAAGAGCCTCTATCAGTATTTCGGCCTTTTTTATAAGAGCTTCCATTTTTTCATCCAAAAATATAACCTCCTGAATCCCGGCCTGGTTTGCGCTTATGCAGATGTGCATCAGTGCGGCCGGTTTTTAAATATGTATAAAATTTTATTCCAGTCCTGTTCTTTCATCAATACCCATCATTATGTTCATGCACTGTACGGCTGCGCCGGATGCGCCTTTCCCGAGGTTGTCGAGCCTGGCTGTAAGAAGGATGTGCTCGTCATTGCCCGTGACATATATTTCGAGCATATTTGTTCCGTTGCATCCCGTGGCGCTGAGGAACCCGTCGACGACGCCGCCGTCCGAGCCGAAGGGATATACTTTAATAAAATGCTGGCGTTCATAATACGAATAAAGGAATTCACAAATTGACTCGGCGCTGTTTTTGTGCGGAAGCAGCCGGGAGTATACCGGAACGGCCACAGTCATTCCGCTGTAATATGGCCCGATGATCGGTGTGAAAAGAGGAGGATGCCTGAGCCCTGTTATTTTCTGCATTTCCGGGATGTGTTTGTGTTTCAGGGATAGTGCGTAAAATCTTGGACTTTTTATGGCTTCGTCGGATGGATCGGCCGATTCGTATTCCGCTATGCGCTTTTTGCCGCCGCCGCTGTAGCCTGAAACCGCATGACATGTGACAGGGTAGTCGTCAGGTATGATGCCTCCTTTGACCAAAGGGTACAGCAGGGCGATAAAGCCGGTGGCGTAGCATCCGGGTACAGCGACCCTTGATGCGGATGCAATCGATTCCCTCTGTTTGCTGCTCAGTTCCGGAAAGCCATAAACCCAGGAATCATTTGTGCGATGGGCCGTGCTGGCATCTATGATGCGTGTTTTGCTGTTTTCGGCAAGGGAGACTGATTCTTTTGCAGCTTCATCGGGCAGGCATAAAAAGACTATGTCAGCTTCATTTATCAGCCTTTTTCTTTCGCTTATATCTTTTCTTTTTTCAGGATCTATTTTAAGCAGCTCGATATCACTTCTTCCCCGCAGACGTTCATTGATTCTGAGGCCTGTCGTGCCTTCCTGACCGTCGACGAATACTTTGTATGCCATGATTTTTCTCCTTTCATTTTTATACAGAATATTCAACTGAAAACTAAAATATATAAACAAGCAATTTACTTAATGTTTCAGGCTCCGGCCGGAACATCCCATCAGACCGGATAATCATTATGCCTTTTTATACAGTCAAATTTGCCGTATAACCAGTCAAACGCTGCTCCATTGCATGGCGTTTAACCTATTGTGTCATAATTATACAATTATCCGCATAAAAATGCAACGACTTTACAACAGGCATTATGCAAAGTTACTAAATCCTTTTTTTTAATTTTGTTAAAAAGTGTACTAGTTAGAGAAACGACAGCATGATATATTATTAGTATATTTGGTTACTGTTTATATATAGGAGGGTATAAAATGGCAAGTGTTAAGCTTAAAAATGTATACAAAAGATACGAAGGCGGGGTTACTGCTGTCAGCGATTTCAACCTGGACATCGAAGACAAGGAGTTCATAATCCTCGTCGGACCTTCGGGCTGTGGCAAAACAACGACGCTCAGAATGGTCGCGGGTCTTGAAGAGATTACAGAAGGCGAGATCTACATTGGCGACAGGCTTGTAAACGACGTACAGCCGAAAGACAGAGATATAGCAATGGTTTTCCAGAACTACGCTCTGTATCCGCACATGACGGTTTTCGACAACATGGCATTTGGCCTCAAGCTCAGGAAGACTCCTAAGGAAGAGATTAAAAAGAGAGTCCATGAAGCTGCAAAGATCCTTGAGATAGAGCACTTGCTCGACAGAAAGCCGAAGGCTCTTTCAGGTGGTCAGAGACAGAGGGTTGCTCTTGGCCGTGCAATAGTCCGTGACCCGAAAGTATTCCTTATGGACGAACCTCTTTCCAACCTTGACGCAAAACTGAGAGTACAGATGAGACTCGAGATAACAAAGCTGCATCAGAAGCTCAACACTACGTTCATATATGTTACACATGACCAGACCGAAGCTATGACGATGGGTACCAGGATCGTTGTTATGAAGGACGGCTTCATCCAGCAGGTAGATACGCCAACAGCCCTCTATGACAGACCGGTAAATATGTTTGTCGCAGGATTCATAGGAAGTCCGCAGATGAACTTCATAAATGTTGTGATAGACAAGCGTGGCGATGATATATACCTGAAATTTGGTGAGAACGAGATCAAGCTGCCGGAAAGCAAGGCAAAGAAACTTGAAAATACTGATTATATCGGAAGAGAAGTCGTTATGGGTGTCAGACCTGAAAGCCTGCACGACGAACCGGCGTATATTGAATCAATGCCGGACAGCGTAGTAACAGCCAATGTTGAGGTTGTTGAAATGCTTGGTTCCGAAACACTGCTGCATATGTTCATAGACAATATCAGCTGCACAGCAAGGGTCGATCCAAGGACAAAGACGAGATCCGGCGATGTTATCAAGGTCGCAATCGACACCAACAGGATTCACCTCTTTGATAAGGATACAGAAAAGACTATAATAAACTGATAACTCAGTCATAACGGAGGGAGACGACAAGTCTTCCTCCTTTTTTATGTGCTTATTCCTCAGCAGTTTGCATAGCAAGTTTTAATTCCATATCTATTTTCATTATAGTATAATTATTTTTGGCGGCAGCTGACAAAGTTAGTCAGTGTCTGCCTATACAATACGGGAGGGATCGGGTTGAGACTTTTTCAGAACCTAATTAATCAAATATGCGAGTATGTGGACGGAAATTTCGGTATTATGGATGAAACCGGCCTTATACTGGCATGTACTGATGAAAGGCTCACCGACACGATTCATCCTCTGATAACGGATGTAATAAACGGCAGCGGTCAGTTTGTTGAGATACAGGGATGGATATTCCAGAAGGTATATATTAAAAACCGGCTTGAATTTATAGTATATACCAATATGGAGGATGAGCACAGCAAAAAACTGCTGGCAATGCTGGCGGTGAATGTATCCAATCTGAAAAACTATCATGAGGAAAAGTTTGACAGATGCAACTTCTTCAAAAATATTATTACCGATAACATCCTTCCCGGAGAAATACCGATTAAAGCAAAAGAACTGCATATCCCGTTCAATACATGCAGGACTGTTTTCCTGATCAAAACAGACAAAGTCAGGGATATCCAGGCTCACGAAGTAATACAAAGTCTTTTCCCCAAAAAAATGAAAGATTTTGTCATCGCGCTGGATGAAGATACTGTTGTGCTCATAAAGGAACTCAAAGACGCCAGTGATCAGAAAGAAATAGACAAAACAGCCAGTGCGATCATAGATACGCTTAATACTGAAATAATGGTCAAGGCACAAATTGGTATCGGCTCCGTTGTGGAGAGTGTCTGGGATATCGGACGGTCCTTCAGGGAAGCACAGACGGCATTGCAGATAGGCAGTATTTTTGAAAGTGATAAAGCTATCATTAATTATAATAATCTTGGCATCGGCAGGCTTATTTATCAGCTGCCTACCACAATGTGCAGACTGTTTTTAAAGGAGGTTTTCAAAAAAGGTTCATTTGAGGCACTGGACCAGGAAACACTTTTCACTATTCAGAAATTCTTTGAAAATAATCTAAATGTCAGTGAAACGAGCAGGCAGCTGTATGTCCACAGAAATACTCTGGTATACAGGCTTGATAAAATACAGAAAATTACAGGGCTTGATTTAAGGAATTTTGATGACGCGATTATTTTCAAAGTATCCATGCTGGTCAAAAAATATCTTGACAAAGCTGAAAGCTCACAGGGCGAGTTCGTATGAACCCGGATCCGGCACCGGATCACGGACTGCTGAACCGGTACCGGCGAACAGCTGACCTGGCACAGGTGAATGATTGAAACAAATTTGTAACAAAAACAGGCAGGAATATTTGTGCATTTTGTAGAAAAATTCAGAGCAGTGCATGTGTAATGCCGCATGTTTATTAGTGCTGACGATTTTCGGGAAATATGCCGATGATACAGTGACATATTTTGTAAATGACGCTTTTATACGAGGTGTATCGGATTGGTTGAATTAAAGAATGTTTCGAAGACATATCCCAACGGAACGGTTGCTCTCAGGGATGTCAATCTTAAAATAGACAAAGGTGAATTCGTCTTTTTGGTCGGACCGAGCGGTTCAGGAAAAACAACCCTGGTAAAGCTTCTCCTGAAAGAGGAGGATGCGACCAGTGGGGAAGTTTATGTCAACGGTTATGACGTGACGTCGATGACCAGATATGAGGTACCTTATCTCAGGAGGAGCCTTGGATTCGTTTTCCAGGATTTCAGACTTCTGCCCAACAAAACAGTATATGAGAACGTTGCTTTTGCTATGATCATTACAGAAGCGCTGCCAAAGGAGATAAGGAGGCAGGTGCCGATGGCACTGGCCCTTGTCGGTCTCAGCAGAAAAGCGAATATGTATCCCAGCCAGCTTTCCGGCGGAGAACAGCAGAGAGTGGCACTGGCCAGAGCGCTTGTGAACAACCCGGCTCTGCTTATAGCTGACGAACCGACGGGAAATCTTGATCCTGAGACTTCGTGGGAGATTATGAAGCTTCTGAGCGAAGTGAATCACAGGGGTACGACGGTCATTGTCGCCACACATGAAAAATCCATCGTCGATGAAATGAAAAAGCGTGTAGTTTCAATCAGTAAGGGCGTGATTGTGAGGGACCAGGAGAAAGGACAGTATAAGGATGAAGATAAGAACAATCAGATACATATTTAAAGAAGGTTTTGTAAATACATACAGAAATAAGCTGATGTCTCTTGCATCTTTAGTAATAGTGGTCGCATCCCTGATTGTGTTCGGTGTATTTGTACTTATTGCACTGATACTGGAACACAACATCAGCATATGGAGCGAGCAGCCGCAGCTCGAGGCTTTCTGTTACGAAGATCTGGATGATGCACAGGTAGACCAGATTGAGGAAGCCATCAAGAGAATCAGCGAGATAAAAGAATATGAGAAAGTGGATAAGGAACAGGCGCTTGAAAAGATGCGCGAAAAACTCGGCGAAAATGCAGCCATACTTGATGGTTATGGTGCGGAGATATTTCCCGTGTCATTTATTATCAAGTTAAAGGATGTGGAAACCAGCAGGAAAGTTGTAAGTAAGCTTGAGAAAATCAGTGGTATACAGAAGGTCAGCTATTCACAGGATACCATAGAGGTATTGTCACGGATATCCCACTGGGTCAAGCTCGGCAGCAGCCTTATGGTCATTATATTTTTGACAGTTTCCGTGTTCATTATTGCAAATACGATAAAGCTGACAGTGTTTGCAAGACGAAAGGAAATAAATATAATGAAATACATAGGAGCCACAGATTGGTTTATTCGCTGGCCTTTTATTGTAGAAGGTGTTATAATTAGTTTAATAGGCGCAGTTTTGGCATTTATCATATCAGCTTACGGCTACAAAGCAATAGCAGATAAATTTTCTCAGGATCAGTTCCTTGCAAATGCCCAGATCCTGAGTCTGGTAGATATAAAGGATGTCTGGGGAGTATTGGCTTTGTCATATGTAATCATCGCAGTAGTAGTGGGAACCATCGGAAGTTCCATGTCCATCCGCAGACATCTGAAAGTATAAATTCGGCATATGGAAGAACACGGCTGTTCCTCGTTTGAGAATCTTGATTTGGGGGTTTTGACAATTGAGGAAATTAAAATTTATTATAGCCATTTTACTCACGGCAATCACAGTTTCATCTGTGTTTCCGGTAATGGCCGATGATCTGGCTACAGTAAAAAAGCAGAAAGCTGCGACAGACAACCGCATCAGTGAATTAAAGAAAAAGCAGAAAACCGAGCTGGAAGAGAAGGCCAAGCTGGAAAAGGAAAAAGCAAAGCTTGCCCAGATGCAGAAAGAAGAAACCAATGCCTATGAAGAACTTCAGAAGCAGATAAGCGAGGCTGAAGAACACCTGCGCCAGACGGAACAGGCACTTGAACAGGCTATAGAAGAATATAACCAGATGAATGAGCTGGTGAAAACCCGCCTGCAGGTGATGTATATGAACTCGAGCACGACGATGCTGGATACGCTTCTTGCATCCAGAAGTCCTGTCGAGTTCTATGAACGCCTTCACTATATGTCAGTAATATCTGAAAATGACAGCAAGCTGATTGAGCAGCTCGAAACGGCGCGGCAGGATGTGGAGGTGAAAAAGCAGCTTCAGGAGCAGGCGAAGGAGCTGCTTGAGCAAAAAGCAAACGAGAAAGAGAGACAGATCCAGCGCTTAAAGAACTCAAGATCTCAGGTGGAAAACGAAATTTCGAAGAGCGAGCAGGAACTGGCCGATCTTGAAAAAGAGATTGACAGGATGCTCGAGGAATCGAAAAAGCTCAGCAATAAAATAAAGAGCCTGTCCACGTCAAAGAAGAAATATACCGGCGGTACGATGACATGGCCTTGCCCGAGTTCATATACGATAACTTCTTATTATGGCATGAGGGTACATCCGATCCTGAGGAAATACAAACTGCACACCGGTATTGACATAGCAGCCAGGAAGGGCGCATCGATAGTGGCGGCCAACAACGGAACTGTTATCATGGCTCAATATGATAAAAGCGGATATGGAAACATGGTCGTCATTGATCATGGCGGCGGAGTTACCACTCTCTATGCACATGCCAGCAAGATATTGGTAAGTGTCGGGCAGGAAGTCAAGGCAGGCGATGTCATAGCAAAGGTCGGAAGTACAGGTTTGTCCACCGGAAACCATCTGCATTTTGAAGTCAGAGTCAACGGTGAGACACAAAATCCGCTGAAAGGTTATCTCAGCAAATAAAATTAATCTGTTCGGTAAGCAGTGCCCGGTTAAAAACCGGGTTTATTTGTTTTACCGGAAGCATAAGATATAGAGATCGGCTAGGTATGCTAATCGGATATAAGTTTTTATATCCATATTGACTTAAGGAGCGTGCAAGATGAATAAACATTTTTCCCTCCGGCAGGTTGCGGCTATTGTGGCCGTAACCCTGATTGTTTCGGTGAGTGTAACAGCATATGCTTTTTATGCGGCCTACAATGCTCAAAACAGGTACATAATAAGTTTTGATGCGGAGAGAGTGAATTATGAGAATGTTGTGAAATTCAAACAAGTTATGAATATCCTGAAAAACGACTACTACCAGGATGTGGATGAAAATAAGCTGCTGGAAGGCGCAATCAGCGGGCTGGCAGAATCGCTTCAGGATCCGTACACAGTATATTTCGACAAGGAACAGATGCAGAGTTTCCTTGAAAAATCCCAGGGGAGTTATGTTGGCATAGGGGTTACCGTCAATGTGGACGATTCCGGCCTTTTAACCGTCATAGAGCCTTTTGAAGGTTCACCGGCGCAGGAAGCGGGGATGAAGCAGGGTGACAAAATCGTTAAGGTAGACGGAACGGATGTTACAGCAATCAGTGATGAAAATATAATCATCAGCATGATCAAGGGAGAAGAGAACACCAAGGTAGATATAACAGTTTACAGGCCTTCCGAGGACCGGTATCTGCAGTTCAAAATAAAACGCAAACGGATCAAGACATCCAACATCAAAAGCGAGATACTGGATAATAATATCGGTTATATAAAGCTTGTAATGTTTGACAGTGAAATAGCAAGCTATTTTAAAAAGGACCTGAACAGTATGATCAAAAAGGGCATAGAAGGATTAATAATTGACCTGAGAGATAACCCCGGCGGGTCATACGAGCAGGTGGTTGAAATTGCAGACAGTCTGCTTGGAGAGGGAACAATAGTCTATACCGAGGACAGGAACGGCAAAAAAGAGTATAAGTATTCAGACAGGAAGAAAACGGATATCCCGCTGGTACTTTTGATTAACGGGAACAGCGCCAGCGCTTCCGAAATCCTGGCAGGTGCCGTAAAGGACCACGGCAGGGGGAAACTAATAGGGACAAAGACCTTCGGAAAAGGCCTTGTCCAGGAGCTTAAGCTGCTGCAGGACGGGTCAGGCCTGAAAGTGACCATATCGAAATATTACACCCCTTCAGGGGTTTGTATACACGGAACCGGCATCAAGCCTGATATTGAGGTTGATACGCTTGACGAGTACAGAAACCTGCCTGTATCACAAATACCAAGAGACAGGGATATTCAGCTGCAGTCTGCTGTCGAAGCCCTTCTGGGGGAAATAAATAATAACTAGATAACAATAATGTATAAAAGGCTTGTTTCTCCACAAAATACCTAAGTAGTGAAATTATGTGCAAAGAGGTGTGGAAATGGGGAAAAAGCAAGATATACACGATGCTTTGAAATTTGAGATTGCAAATGAACTTGGGCTTGGCGACAAGGTTCTCAAGTTCGGGTGGAAAAGCTTAACGGCAAAAGAAACAGGGAAGATAGGAGGTTTGGTGTCGAAAAGGAAGAAAGCCCTGCAGGAAATGCAGCAGGAGCAGATTAATACAGCAGGAACGGATATAGTATAGGGTATCGGCCCTAAACTGCAAATGCCGCCATAGCAGCGGCTTTTATTTTTGCAGAACGAAATAATATGTTATTATTGATATTATTGAACATGAGATTTGAATAATGAGATCTGGATTTTCAGTAATTACTGCGGGGGTGATAACTATTTACGGAGATTTTGCATACTATTATGACAGGCTCATGAGCGATGTTGATTATTCGCAATGGGCTGAATATATTGTAAAAATAATGGATCATTATAACTGCAAACCGGGCCTTATTGCTGATCTCGGGTGCGGGACCGGAAGCTTTTGCCTTGAAATGGACAAGAGAGGATATGAAATGATAGGGATCGACGCTTCTGTGGAAATGCTCAGCTGCGCTGAACAGAAAGCGGTGGCTTCAGGCGCCGATATACTGTTCCTCAATCAGGATATCAGCTCGTTTGAACTGTATGGTACAGTGGACGTTTTTACCTGCCTGATGGACAGCCTCAACTATATAACATATAAAAAAGACCTGAAAAAAATGTTCAGACTGGTGAGAAATTACCTGAATCCGGGAGGGCTTTTTATTTTTGATATCAATTCTCCGTATAAATTTGAAGAGATCCTTTCGTCAAATATATTTTGCGAGACCTCCGAAGATGTTTCATATATCTGGCAGAACGACTATGATCCGAAGACCGGGATATGCAGATTTGACCTTACATTTTTTGTTAAGGAAGGCATGTATTACAGAAGATTTGATGAGATTCATTACGAGAGAAACTATGGGATCGGTGAACTTGAGCAAATGCTGCAAAATGCCGGCCTGAGCGTGAAAGGAATCTATGAGGCATTCAGCCTGAAAAAGCCAGGGGAAAAATGCGAAAGGGTATTTTTCGCATGTATGAAAGAAGGATAATATTAACTTGCTGCTGATTGAATAGAAAGATGTTATACAGGAGAATATAAAAACACGAGGTTTACGGTAAACATAATTTACGTCAGGCGTGGATTATGAAATCTATTTGATTGACAAGCCGTGAAATAATGTGTTAAACTTATTAAGGTTTGGCGAAATAAGCACAGAGTGTAGTCCCAGGCCTAAGTTAAATTCAGGAGGTTATACGCAATGCAAAGAGGTAGGGTAAAGTGGTTCAATGCTGAGAAGGGTTTTGGCTTTATTGAAAGGGAAAACGGGAACGATGTTTTCGTTCATTACTCAGCAATAGCTATGGACGGTTTTAAGACACTTGAGGAAGGTGCTGAAGTAGAATTTGATGTGGTTGAGGGTGCTAAGGGACCCCAGGCTGCAAATGTCTCGAAGGTTATGTAAATAAAGTTGATTCAACTTTAACATAAATCCAGTCAGCACAGAAACCCCGATATTATATATCGGGGTTTTTGGTTAGAATAAAGGAATATTGCGCATTTATCTTCCTGAGAATGTCTGAATGAGATTCTTTGTCAAATTGGTATCAGCGTAAGCTGATATGTATGCCAAAAACGTAAAAATGCGATGGTAGAGGAGTAACTATGGAAGATCATATTGTAAGGGCTACAGCAGCCAATGGCATGATACGGGCTTTCGCCGCGGTTACGACGGAAATGGTGCAGGAAGCTCACCGTATCCACGGGACTTCGGGTGTTGCAACGGCAGCTCTGGGAAGGACGCTGACAGCAGCTGCGATGATGGCCAGAACTCTTAAAAACGACAGTGACGTAATGACCATACAGGTAAGGGGTGACGGGCCTCTTGGACTGATAGTGGTCGTCACTGATGCTGCGTCCAATGTCAGAGGGTATGTGCACAATCCGAATGTATACATTCCCCTCAATGCTGCAGGCAAGTTCGATGTTGCCGGGGCTGTCGGCAGGAACGGATATCTGAATGTGATCAAGGATTTGGGACTGAAGGAACCTTATACGGGTTATGTTAAGCTGGTGTCCGGTGAAATAGGGGAGGACCTGGCTTATTATTACGCATACTCGGAACAGATACCAACGGCACTGGCGGTAGGTGTTCTGGTGGATCCGGATGAAAACGTCAGGGTGGCCGGAGGTTATATTTTACAGCTGATGCCGGAGGCAGATGAAGAGACAATCGGATACCTCGAGGATAAAGTCATGTATGCGGACTCAGTCACATATATGCTGTCTTCAGGGATGGATGCTTCTGCTATCCTGGACAGCCTTCTGGGAGAGAAGGGGCTTCAGTATGTCGAAAAGCTGCCGTGCAGGTACAAATGCAACTGCAGCAGGGAACGTATGGAGCGTAACCTGATCAGCCTCGGGGCAAAGGAGTTAAGCGAAATAGCCGATGAGCAGCACGGCGCTGAACTGCAGTGCCACTTCTGCAATACGAAGTATCATTTCACTGAAGAAGAACTTCGGGCACTGATAAAATAGCGGAACACATGGGTGGGCCAGGAGGGACAGTTACCTTGTCACTGAAACCGGGACAGGGTAACTGTCCCCTTTTCACTCCTGGCAGAATTATCTTCGCAGAAAATTTAATTTGTTATTGACTTTGAAACGACTTTTCTGTATACTATGTATTGTCGCTCGGGGCGATGGAAACAAGGGCGCTTAGCTCAGCTGGGAGAGCACCTGCCTTACAAGCAGGGGGTCATAGGTTCGAGCCCTATAGTGCCCACCACGGATTAAAAATCCGGTTATGCACGCCATGAGCGGCATATGGCCCGGTAGTTCAGTTGGTTGGAACGCTAGCCTGTCACGCTAGAGGCCGAGGGTTCGAGCCCCTTCCGGGTCGCCATTATGCAGATGATGAAAATCATCTGCAAATATGCCCAGATAGCTCAGTTGGTAGAGCAGAGGACTGAAAATCCTCGTGTCGCTGGTTCGATTCCGGCTCTGGGCACCAAGTTATCTGTTGCAGATAACTTACCGGACAGTGTCGGCGGACGTATGAAGCCGCACATATGCGGGATTAACTCAGTGGTAGAGTGTCACCTTGCCAAGGTGAAAGTCGCGAGTCCGAATCTCGTATCCCGCTCCAGAAAAAGCGCTATCAGGCGCTTTTTTATTTTATTCGTACGGGAAACTCCGCCGGTACAAAGCAATGACCAGCCGCGAATTTTTCTACTTTATGGAGTGTTGACATCGGCCCCTATTCATGTTATCATATACTAGCCACACGCGATATGGCGCCATAGCCAAGTGGTAAGGCACGGGTCTGCAAAACCCTTATTCCCCAGTTCAAATCTGGGTGGCGCCTCCAACAGCCTGCAGAATTAATGTTCTGCGGGCTTTTCTTTTTTCTCATGTGGAAAATGTCATACCAGTTCTCATTACATGAAAAAAGCTATACACCGTTCGTGCTGATCCAGTTTATTTAAAGCAAATTTGTTATATTGAAATAATAAAATTGTAATTGCAAATTTTATAAATTACATTATAATGATAATAACAAGATGATAATAACATTATACTAATAACATGGACCTAAATGTGCTTTATCTGTTGGGGTGATGTAATGGCTGGCAACACGTTAAGAAATAAACAGGGCCTGACTGAAGAAGAATTTCTGGCGGCATATGATCCCGGCAAATATGACAGACCTTCTGTAACAGTAGATATGCTGATTTTTACAGTAACTGATGAAAAAAGGGAGAATTACAGGAAGCTTCCCAGGAAAGTTCTGCGGCTGCTGATGGTCAAAAGAGGCGATCATCCGTATATTGGACAGTGGGCTCTTCCCGGCGGTTTTATACAAATGAATGAAAGCCTTGATGAAGCTGCTGCAAGAGAGTTGAAAGAAGAAACCAATATAAGCAATATTTATATGGAGCAGCTTTATACATGGGGCGATGTGGGAAGGGATCCGCGGACACGGGTGATAAGTGCTTCCTATATGTCTTTGGCTGACAGTACTGTACTTGATGTCAGGGCAAACGACGATGCGGATGATGCTAAATGGTTCACGGTTTCGTGCAGATTGTTCCAGGAACAGAAGACGGTGACGGAAAACGGCTATATCCTGCAAAAGTTATCCAAATTGAACTTAACCGATGATGAAAACCATCTTTCAGCAGTTATAAAGACCATCAGAATTGTCGACGGAAAAGTGACCAGAACAGTAAGAGAAGTAGTCGAATCGGACGGGATAGCGTTTGACCATGCAAAAATCATCGGGTATGGGATCGAAAGGCTGCGCAGCAAGCTGGAATACACTGATATTGCATTTAATCTGATGCCGGAAATGTTTACACTCACTGAGCTTCAGCAGGTGTATGAAGTCATTCTTGACAGAGAACTTCTCAAGGCAAATTTCAGGAGAAAAATAGCCGATATGGTAATTGAAACCAATGAATACACCAAAGCGGCCGGTCACAGGCCATCCAAGCTGTTCAGGTTCAATCCGGACTGGAACAGGGCTGCTGAGTGATACTGCCTGAAGATCATAACCCGGATGTAAGCGTTTTATCAAGACAGAACAGGCCTGAAAATTGAAATGGAATTATACATATGGCTGCAAGCAAAATGATGTGAGATGCTGAAATCGGAATTTTACCGATTATGTAAGCAATGTTTCACGAAAAGGGGGATGTTTATGAAGCTGATAGAAAAAAGCGAGTTCCTTAAAAAAAGCAACACAGCTCTTGGCGAAATATATGACACTATCGCGAAGCTGCCGGATGCCGGACTGAAGAATCTGCAGCCGGATCAGACAGTCTTTGTCATAGTTGATATGATCAATGGTTTTGCCAGGGAAGGGGCGCTTATGAGCCCGAGAGTCGAAGCATTAATCGGCGAGACGGCAAAACTGTCAAAAGCCTGTGATGAACTGGGGATAACAAAGATCGCTTTTGCAGACTGTCATACCAAAGAGTCGCCTGAGTTTGACTCATATCCTGAGCACTGCATAGCCGGAACCAGTGAAAGCGAAATAGTTGATGAGCTCAGGGAAATAGGCGGCTATACACTTTTCCGCAAAAATTCTACAAATGGTTTTCTTGAAGAAAGTTTCCAGAAATGGCTCAATGGCAACGCTGGCATCAACACGTTTATAATCACCGGCGACTGCACTGATATCTGCGTGCAGCAGTTTGCCGTCACGCTGAAGACCTGGTTCAACATGCAAAACAGGAGAGCAAGAGTCATAGTGCCGGTAAATGCTGTCGAAACGTATGACATGGGGATACACGACGGCGACCTGGTCAATGTGATGGCGCTTTACAATATGATGATAAATGGTGTGGAACTTGTGGCAGGACTGGAAATTTAAGCTGATAAGGCAAAGCTTCCGGACAGGATTTGGCCTTTGGTAATATGCCGCAGGAGTGTGAGGTGTTAATATGAAACTTTACGGGCCGGTCGGGAAAAAGGAACTGGAATCGCTGAAAGCTGTCAGGAGAGTTAAAAATGGTGACCTTAAGGTACTGAAAGATGAAAGATGGCTGATGTATCTTGCCCTGACCTCTGAGCGCAATATTAATCTTGAACGTATTGTCTCCATGGAGGAAATAAACAACAACTATATACTTAACTATGTGGATAAAACACTGGATGCTCTTGCAGCGCTGGATCTTGATGAATATGAGTCCCACATTATCGAAGAGACACTGAAATGGGCCGAAGTCAGCAAAGCCGGACTTAAGCACCACAGAAAGCAGTGGATTAAAAAGGGGTACAACCTTTTTGCCCATAATACCGGTTCTGCCCAGATATACCTGGAAGAAGCCGCCGGGCTGGATCCTGAAAACAGCAGGATAATCCATACCCTTATCATGACGCATGGACTGATAGGGCAGTATGTCAGGGGCGAAGTGCCGCTTTCGGATAACAGGCCGCTGTTTGAGCTGGTTGAAGACGGGATCATAAAGGCAGAAGAACTGAAAAAATTGCTGATGGCACTTAACTACTGCATAGTGACGGCGGTTGATGAAGGAATATGGGAAAATATATGCAAAGAGGCAGAAGAAATAATCGGGCAAATCGCGGACGGGCAATTTGACAGGCAATATCCGTTCAGGGAAAGAGTTAAGCGCCTTAGGACTGTTTCAATCAAAAACGGTGAAAATTTTGAAAAGGAATATGAAAAATTCATGACCTATCCTGAAGTTGCGGGCAAGATATCAGGGCTTTTTGAAAGAACGGAATTATGGTATGTGGAAGCGGCTCTTTTTGATTTCTCTTTCGAGGAGTTCGTCAAGATATTTTTGATGACAGCACAGCGGACAGATCCGGGTAAGGTCAGGCACATCAGCTTTGAGAGGCTGATGAAGTCAATTTATTATCAGCACGAAGGCAGGAAACGGATTAACATCTATAAAAAGCGAATTATTGAAAAATATCTTGCTGAAATTTCTATACAGGACATACTGGAAGGCAAATACAGGCAAAATCCGCATGTCGCCCACGAGCTTTCCGTTCATGAAAACCTTGATGATACCGTATTTTTTGACTTCCGGTTTTCAGACGCAGGAACAAGGCTCATCGATTTCTGTATCGAGGCAGAAAAATCAGATGTACTTTATGAGAAGGCCGTGGTTCTCCTGTTTGACCTGTTTAGCCTGAGAAGAGACAAATACGACCGCCTCTGCGAGGAAGACAGATACCTTTCGACAATGAACCAGGCTATAGACTACAAAAAAATCATACTTGATTACATCAAGGGAAGCAGTATAGTTGACATTGGTCCCGGAGGCGGGGCCCTTATGGATCTCATTGAGGAAAGGTACCCTGAAAAGAAAGTAGTTGGTGTGGATATAGCTCAGAACGTTCTTGACAGTTTACGAAAAAGAAAGCAGCTTGAAGGCAGGAAATGGGACGTGATATACGGAGATGCGCTTACGCTTGACCGTTATATAGAAAAGGGAAGCGTCGATACTATTATATTTTGCTCCATATTGCACGAACTGTTTTCATATATCGAATATAACGGCAGGAAGTTCAATTATGAAACGCTGGCCGCAGCATTAAAAAGCGCATTCGAAATCCTGCCGCCGGAAGGGAGGATCATTATCCGGGACGGAATTATGACAGAGCCTGAAAATCAGAAAAGGATAATCAGGTTTTTGTCTGAGGAGGGTATGAGGTTCCTTGAGAGATATGCAGGTGACTTCAGAGGCAGAGAGATAAAATATGACGTAATCGGACACAATGAAGTCATTATGCCTGTAAATGATGCCATGGAATTCCTTTACACCTATACATGGGGCGAAAAATCGTACGTGCATGAAGTAAATGAACAGTTCGGCTATTTTACCCCCGGGGGATTTAGACGTTTTATTTCTTCTGTTCTGGGCAATGATGCAGTGATCGTTGAGTTTAAACATTATTTGCAGGATGGATATACTATAGCGCTGTCTCAAAAGGTCGAGTTTTTTGACGAAAACAGAAACCCGGTCAGGCTGCCCGACAGTACATGCATTGTTGTGATTGAGAAAATGCAGCCTGGAATTTCCAACATAAATATATAAATTATTGTTAAATGCATCTCTTGTATTATGCACTAAAAGTGATATGATATAATAGATACAGAATTATTTCTGATCATTCATCATAAAATGTAGGAAAACATAAATACTGTACCAAAACGGTGGTCTGCTGAACAACTCATTTTGCTGGGGTAAGCTATGTTTAAAAAAAAGATACTGGTCATCGATGATACTGAATTGATGGTAAAGATGACTACTGATATTCTGACGGAGAAGGGTTACGAAGTCGTATCAGCAAACAACGGCATAGATGGCATAAAGATGGTGGCTTCTGAAAAGCCCGATCTTGTATTGCTTGATGTTGTAATGCCAGGCATCGATGGCTTTGAAGTCTGTAAGCTGCTGAGAAAAGATGAGAGCAATAATCTCATGCCTATCATAATGCTCACTGCTCAGGGAAATGAGGATGATAAACTTAAGGGACTGGAGCTGGGGGCTGATGATTATATAACAAAGCCTTTCAATCCGCGGGAACTGGTAAGCAGAGTAAGGAACACACTTCTGAGGATCGACAGGAACAGACTGGCGAATCCTCTGACCGGCTTGCCCGGGAATACGGAAATACAGTCGGAGATCAATTACAGGATAGCCAAGGAAATGATATTCTCCGTACTGTATCTGGATGTTGATAATTTTAAAGCATACAATGACGCATATGGATTTTCGCATGGCGACAGGGCAATAAAGCTTATCGCCGATATACTTATGGACAATGTTAAAGCCTTCGGCTCCAAAAATGATTTTATAGGTCACATAGGAGGAGACGACTTTGTCGTTATCACGGCGCCGGAATGTGCAGATGTGATGTGCGAAAATATAATAAAAGACTTTGATGAGAGGGTACCTGAGCTCTATACCGATGCTGACAAAGTTGCCGGATTCATAAGCACGACGAACAGAAAAGGCGATATAACCAGGTATCCTATAATGACTTTATCCATTGCGGTGGTTTCAAATGAGCACAGAGTATTGCATAATCACCTGCAGGTCGGTGAGATCGCCGCGGAACTCAAGAAGAAGGTAAAATCGATACCTGGAAGCGCTTATCTGAAGGACAGACGAAGAGAATAGCTTTAAGGAGTACTGCCTATGAAGATATATATCAAAAACGGGGTTAGAGTGCTGTATGACTATATCGTGGCGCTGATCTTTTTTATGATTTTCATTTACCCGTTTATGGTGCTGACCAAGGACTCTTTCAACAGCTTGCTGACATGGTACAGCCTGCTGTTTTTCCTGTTTGCTTTCTTCCTGATATATGCTGAAATGAAAGAGGCAGGCATCAAGGAGAAAAATCCGCATTATGAATATTCTCATTATCCGTTAAAGGGCTTGGTTTATGGGCTTATTGGCGTGATCCCGATTGCCCTCGTCACCGGTATATTTACATTCATCCATTTCAGCAGCGATATAGCAGAGCGCATAAAGCATGTGGGTATTAATGCATTTCTTGGGCCGCTGTATTTCATGATCAGGTGGATGAAGGAAGCTGTTCCCGCATATTTCGCAGCGATACTGGTTATTCCTGTCATTGCTGCTCTCGGATATCTGGCCGGCTATTTCGGGATTGATATAACCGGTAAGATCTTTAAGAAACAGCCGCAGGAGCAGCAGAAGGGCTTTACAAAAAGTCCATGGAACCCCACGCTGAACCAGGACAATGTCAAAAAGAAGAAGAGCAGCAAAACCGGAGGACAGTAATTTGAACAAGTGTTGGGAAATATTTTTCGAAAGCTATAATTCAGCTGTAAAAACAGCATATGATATGTATTTTGAGTCCTGTGGGAAAAAGGATCAGGATACCGTCGACAGCAGCTTATTGCAGGAAATGCTGCAGAAAAAATATAACGAATGGCTGGCGGCTCCGCTTGATGATTTGGATGGGATGACACCGGCGGAGTTTATCGGGAGCAGGGCGAGCTTTGAAGATGTAGCCGTAGTGTTCAATTACGGAGCTGTCATATGTGATGATGAGCTTCCACGGATATATACGGACAAGCTCCGCAGCTTCGGAAAGCAGGCGGTGGATTTTGTGATCAGAACAGCCTGCAGGGAACTGCCGGCTGAGAAAGAGCAAGGCTTTATACCACAAATCATGGCAATCAGGACCCTTGGCAGATGGAAAGCGGCAGAAGCAGCAGAACCGCTGATTAATACACTCGCTGATGAACATGAAGCATATGAACTTCTGTGTGAGACAGTCAGGGACGCGCTTATTGCACTTGGACCAGCTTCTGTCGATACCATAACAGCCAGGCTGGAAACTGGTTCCGGTCTACCCGAAACAGCGAAAGAATACCTGCTCATGGCTCTGGCGGAGCTTGGCAGAGACAGCAGGTCCGATAAAGTGTATTCAGTGCTGAAAAAGGCATTCAGAGAAATGGCCGACAAATCTGTGACAGCAGCCTGTCTGGCACAGTATGGAGATGGCAGGGCAGTACCCGCACTCCGCGGTTATCTTGAGAAGAATCAGCAGAATATAAGCAGGCAGACTTTTTACGATATAGTGTCTGCCGTAAAACGCCTCGGAGGGCAAACCGGCGATCTGCGGTACCGCGACTGAAATGCTGTAGCAGAAATACCGGACAAAATACCGGAAGTTTTGATCAGTTCAAAATGTGTTTGTAATATGTCCAACCCGTCTCTGAATATCCTTATAGTGGATTAGAACAGGGAGACGGGTTTTATGATAATTATAATGAGAAAATCGAATGTAATCCTGATTGGACTCATTTTCGCGCTGCTGCTGGCTATCTACAGCCTGAATATGAATGTGGATTCTCAGACTGCTGCCGCAGCAAACAAGTCCACTGACAGAAAAACAGTTATAGTCGATGCAGGCCATGGGGGTGAAGATCCCGGAAAGGTCAGCAATTACAGCGGACTGAAAGAAAAGGATCTCAATCTGAAGATTGCGTTCAAGGTTAAGGAACTGCTGGAAAAAGACGATTATAATGTGATAATGACACGTGAGGAAGATAAACTGGTATATAAAGAAGGAACAACGGACATATATTACAAGAGGCTTCAGGATCTGACAAGGCGCAAGGAAATCATGGACAACAGCGGAGCCGATATTGTAGTCAGCATCCATGCCAACAGTTTTCCTGAGACACAGTATTACGGAGCACAGACGTTTTATCCGGCAGATTCACCGGAAAGCAAGAAACTGGCCGAGTGCATACAGAAGTCTCTGAGAGAGAACGTGGATAAGAACAATAAGCGAGAACCGCAGGTTAAACAGCCCATCGTCATAATCAAAAATCTTAAAACACCTACTACCATAGTTGAATGCGGATTTCTTTCAAATCTGGAGGAGGAACGCAAGCTTGCCACCGATGAATACCAGTCGCTTATTGCGGAGGCAATCAAAAAGGGTATCGACAGCTATTTTAAGTAAAATCGGAAACCTGCTCCGATAAATCGGCCCATTGCTGATAAAGCTGCTCAAGCCTGCTTTCCAGTTCGGTCTGTTCATTATGCAGGGCGGTAAGCAATACGTGGTCGCTGAGAGCATCTTCACGTGACATCTCCTGGTCAATAGCTGCCAGTCTTGCTTCTGCCCTGTTTATTTCGTCTTCACATGAGGCCAGCTGCTTTTCAAGTTTTCTTTTTCTTGCCCTTTCTTCCTTGCTTTCAAGATGTACCTGTTTTGCAGCGGACATGGTATGCCCCTTATCATCTGTCAGGCCGGAACCGGAAGACTGGCGGTGCTCGAGATAAAACTGGTAATCTCCTCTGTAGTCACGGATCGTGCCGTTTTCCATTTCGATCACTCTTGTGGCAAGTTTGCGCATGAAGTAACGGTCATGTGATACTGCAAGGATAGTGCCCTCGAATGACATCAAAGCTTCTTCCAGCGCTTCCCTTGAATTGATATCAAGATGGTTGGTGGGCTCGTCCAGCAGCAGTACGTTTGCACCGGACAGCATAAGCTTTGCCAGGGCAACCCTGCTTTTTTCCCCGCCGCTGAGTACTCCCACTGTTTTAAATACATCCTCGCCTGTAAAAAGGAACTGGGCCAGCACATTGCGTATCTGGGTGTGATTCAGGTCATCATTGTCGTTCCAGACTTCTTCCAGTACTGTGTTGTTTTCATTCAGATCTCCAAGTTCCTGGTCATAGTACCCCAAAATTATATTGTGACCATATCCGAAGCTGCCGCTGTCCTGTGATATTTTCCCTGTCAGGATCTTCAGCAGTGTTGATTTTCCGCAGCCATTGGGACCTACCACGAAAACTTTTTCGTTGCGTTTTACTTCGAAGCTGATATTTTCAAAAAGCTTCTTTTCCGGGTAGTTTTTGGACAGGTGATCTACATGCAGTACATCATTGCCGCTTGTTATACTGCTGGTGAATTTAATATCAATGCTGCCGGGCAGCCTGGACGGGGCCTGGATTTTTTCCATCCTGTCTATGGCTTTTTGACGGCTTTCAGCAGCTTTGATGTTCCGTTCCCTGTTCCATTGCCGCTGTTTTTCAATAAATGCTTCCAGTCTGGCGATCTCTCTCTGCTGAAGTTCATAATGCTTCTGCTGTATTTTCCTTGCTTCAGCCTTCTTTTTGGCGTACTCGGAATAATTCCCTTCGTAAGTCGTGCATATGCAGTTCTCAAGTTCTATTGTCTTTGTTGTCACTGTATCAAGAAAATACCTGTCATGGGAAATTACCAGCACAGATTTTTTGTAATTTTTCAAAAAGTCTTCCAGCCACTCTATCGACGTAATATCAAGATGGTTTGTAGGTTCGTCAAGCAGCAGCAGGTCGGGCTCTTCCAGCAGAAGCCTGGCAAGGGCCAGACGGGTCTTCTGACCTCCGCTGAGTGTCTTTACCGGCAGATCAAACTGCGCATCATCAAAACCCAGACCGCGCAGAACGCCCCTGATGCGGCTGTTGTATTCATATCCGCCTTCGCGTGAAAATCGTTCCAGCAGTCTGTCGTATTCTTTCATCAGTGAGTTGAGCCTGCTTTCATCCTTTTCCCTGCTTATGTCTGATTCAAGATTCTTCAGGCGGTTTTCCACAGATATGAGCTGCGAAAAAGTTTTAAGCATTTCTTCACGGATAGTGCTGTCTGATTCAAGACCGGAATTCTGATCCAGATATCCCAGCCGCAGACCTTTGGACATGAAAACATCGCCGGAATCCTGCCGGAGACCGCCTGTAATTACCTTAAACAGAGTAGATTTGCCTGCTCCGTTGACGCCGACCAGTCCGGCTTTCTCACCCTGCAGGAGCCTTAAGCTGACCTTATTTAGTATAATATCTGAGCCAAACGACAAACATATATCATTGCATGATAAAATAACCATTTCTGTACCGCTCATTCAGTATAAGTTTATTTCTCTGAGAGATAATTCTAGCAGAATAAGGGGTTAGGAGCAATATTGACAAAAAAATATCAAAGTTATATAATCGAATTAAATAAATATATAAAGGAGGCTATACATGGCTCCTCGGAAAAATGTGTCCATCGCTGTAATCAAAAGGCTTCCCAGATATTATAGATATTTGTCGGATCTGCTGAGAATGGATATAACCAGGATTTCATCCAAAGAGCTAAGCAACAGGATGGGAATAACAGCATCCCAGATAAGACAGGATCTTAATTGCTTTGGCGGATTTGGGCAGCAGGGCTACGGCTATAATGTGGAACTGCTTTTTAATGAAGTTTCCAGGATATTAGGTGTGGACAAGATGTTCTATACCATAATAATAGGCGCAGGCAACATGGGACAGGCATTAGCCCATTACGGCAATTTTGAGAAAAGGGGCTTCAAAAATATCGGAATTTTTGATGTTGACCCTGCAGTGATCGGAAAAAGGATAAATGGCCTGGAAATAATGGATATGAAAGATCTCGATGATTTTGTCAGCCGAAATCATGTCGATATCGCCATACTGACAGTTCCCGCTGAGCAAACAAGGGAAACAGCTGAAAAGGTAGCGCGCCTCGGGATAAAGGGGTTATGGAATTTTTCCCCGATGGATCTGAAACTTCCGTATGATATTGTGATAGAAAATGTACACCTCAGCGACAGCCTGATGGTTCTGGGCTATAAAATCAAGGATAAGTTCGGAGACTGACATGATGCCGCAGAACGGCGGCAATAATGCGTATGATAAATCGAACATGAGATAAATCGTATAACAGTGCAAATATTAAATGTAATTAAAAATGTAATTTAAAGGCGGCTGTAAGGTTTCACAGCCGCCTTTAGTATTGCTGATTTTATATTATCTCATATAAACAGTTATTACTCCAGTCAGACAATCAGCGCTGTGATCGGCCTGCGGGATATAAAAACGATCGTCGTTAAAAATCACAGGTGACAGGCGATTGTCCCGGCAAGCATATTTCCCGTTTCGCTGAAGTACTGCTTATTACAGTTTGTTCAGTGTTTCGTAGAACTTCGGATAAACTATATCGACAGCCTGTGTCTTGCGGATCGTAGTTTCTCCCTCTGCGGCAAGTCCGGCCACAGACAGAGCCATGGCATGTGCGTAGTTATTGTTGCTGTCGACTACGGTTCCTCTCAGAGATTTCCTGCCTTCTATCACCAGACTGTCCGGAGTTTCCGTTATCTTTGCACCCATCTTCGACAGTTCAAGAGAAATTGCCCTGAGTTTTCCCGACTCCTTGACTTTGAAACCTGAAAGGCCGCTTATTTCCGTAGTCCCCTCCGCCAGTGACGCTGCAGTGATAATGACAGGCAGCTCATCAATAAGGCTGGGTATAATGTTTCTGCCGATGCTTGTTCCTTTAAGTTCTGATGACTGGACATGTATATCCGCTACACTCTCTCCGCTTACCGTACGCTGGTCGAGCAGTTCGATTTTTGCACCCATTGACTTGAATACTTCAAGTATACCGGTCCTTGTGGGATTGATGCCGACGTTTTTAATAACGATGTCCGATTCTGGTACCAGCAGTGCCGCGGTTATGAAATAAGCAGCCATTGAAATATCACCCGGGATTGATACCTTCTGGGCATACAGGTTTTGTACCGGGTGTGACTCTGCTGTAAGACCGTCGCTTTTTATATCTGCACCGAAATAGTTAAGCATGAGTTCGGTGTGGTTTCTTGATTTGACAGGCTCCCTGACGGTGGTGACACCTTCCGCATACAGACCTGCTATAAGCAGCGGGGATTTAATATGCGTTTCATGTATCTGCAGTTCGAAGTCTGTTCCTTTCAGCTTGGCAGGAGATATCGAAAGAGGACACAGGTTGCCGTTGTCTTTTCCTGTTATGTTGGCACCCATTTTCCTCAGATATTCAACTACTTTACCCACCGGCTTTCTCATTGATGATTCGCTGCGGATAACGCCTGAGGTAAACGGCTGACCGCTGAGTACGCCCAGAAGAAGCCTTATCGCTGTACCTGAGCGTCCTGCATTAAGCACAGAGGCGGGAGCTTTCAGACCATACAGGCCTTTGCCCTGGATCCTGACCTTATTATCCTGCAGGATTTCTATGCCAACCTGCATTTTTCTGAAACAATCTATGGTACTGATGCAATCTTCGCCAAGAAGGAAGTTTTCAATTTCTGTAGTCCCGCTTGCAAGCGCACCGATTACGACAGCTCTGTGAGATATTGATTTGTCCCCGGGCACGGTGATTTCTCCCCTGAGTCTTTTCCTGTTCTCAACTAACACGTTACTCCCCCCTGATATCAAAAAGATTCAAATCATTTATTCATATATACTTTATAGCCTGATTCACTGAGCAAGTCAAAGGCTATATTTGCACTGTCAATGTCAGGCAATGTGATTACAAGGCAGCCATGTTCAAATTCTCTGCTGTTTGCTACATTTATGTTCTTAATATTTATATTTCCGGCTGCCAGTATTGTTGCGATTTCTCCGATAATACCAGGCCTGTCACGTACATCGACAATTATCTGATGTATGCGCGGAAGCAGTCCCTGGCCGTGGTCAGATATGGAATCCCTGAATTGCCGGGCTTCGCTGAAGAAATCGTATATTGCTTCTGAATCTCCGTTCTCAAGACGGCAGGCGAATTTGCTCAGCTTTGTATTCAGCATTTTCAGCAGTTCCAGCAGCTGATCCCTGTTGGTCAGTACGATGTTTCTCCACATATCCGGGTTGGATGAAGCGATCCTTGTTATATCTCTGAAACCGCCGGCTGCCAGCATTGCTATCCTGCCGGTACCTTTATCGATATCTTTGACAAGATTCACCAGCGCCGCCGCCAGTACATGGGGAAGGTGACTGATACCGCCGGCAGCCTGATCGTGGTCATCGGCGGACATTATCAGCGGTATGGCGCCGATGCCTTCAATCACTGCCGACAGGACGCTGACTGATTCAGGAGTTGCTGCAGAGCCCGGGGTAAGGATATAATATGCATTTTCAAACAAATGCGGCAAACTGTTGACAAAACCTGATTTTTCAGTTCCGGCCATGGGATGGCCGCCAATAAAGCAGGGCTGCTCCGGCATCTTTTCAACGTGCTTTGCTACTTCGCCCTTTATACTTCCTGTATCGGTGATGATGCACGTATCCTTAACCTTACCGGCCAGTATGTCTATATACCCGGTTATAAGGTTTACCGGCGTGCATATAAATATTATGTCGGAGTCATACACGCTTTGATCAGGTTCGCTGAGAGCAGAACTTATGACACCCTGTTCCGCTGCAAGACCCAATGCTTTTTTATCGTTGTCAACAGCGATGATTTCGCGTATTTCCAGCTTCTCATGCAGTGCCTTCGCAAGTGATCCTCCGATCAGTCCCAGACCGATTATTGTTATTTTCTTATGCTCCATATTTAAACTTTCTGCCTGTTATTTCGGCAATCTTTTCAATATCTTTACACAAATTGTCAAATGCTTCCGGATCAAGCTGCTGCGCAGCGTCAGAGAGAGCGCATCTGGGACATGGATGGACTTCAATGAGAAGACCGTCTGCACCGGCTGCGACAGCAGCTCTGGACAGCGGCAATACATACTCCGCTTTGCCTGCCGCGTGGCTGGGATCCACTATCACAGGCAGATGGCTTTTGCTCTTTATCACCGGTACAGCGCTTATATCCAAAGTGTTTCTTGTGGCTGTTTCAAAAGTTCTGATGCCGCGTTCGCATAAAATGACATTGTAATTGCCCTCGCTCATGATGTATTCGGCTGCATTGAGCAATTCTTCTATAGTTGTGGATGGCCCTCTTTTCAGGATTACTGGCTTATGCGAACGGCCGACTTCTCTGAGGAGATGGAAATTCTGAGAGTTGCGGGCACCTATCTGAAAGATGTCGACGTACTCTGACGCCAATTCCACGGAATGCTCACTGATCACTTCCGTAACGGTCAGCAGCCCGGTTGCCTCACTGGCTTCTTTGAGCATTTTCAGCCCTTCCTCTTCAAGACCCTGAAATGAATATGGTGATGTTCTTGGCTTGAATGCACCGCCCCTGAGTATTTTTGCTCCTGATTTTTTAACTGCTTTTGCAGCTTCCATTATCTGATCATGGTTTTCAACAGCGCACGGGCCGGCTATCATGACTATTTCTGAGCCCCCGATGCTGACTCCGCCGACATCGATTATGCTGGGTTCAGGTTTGAATGTTCTGCCGGCCAGTTTATAGCTTTCCATTATCGGCACAAGTTTTTCGACACCAGGCATCAGTTCCAGAGGTATGTCTCTAAGAAGTCTTTTGTCGCCTATCACTCCGATGATGGTCCTTTCTGAACCCTTTGAAATATGTACGCCAAGGCCGGCGTTCTCCAGCACTGTGGAAACTTCTTTTAATTCCGCTTCCGATGCGCCGGGTTTCATAACAATAATCATTTTAATCTTCCTTTCTGCCGTTTTTCAAACTTCATCATACTATTCTTTACCATTCTGCCATTCTTCAAAACTGCCTGGTCCCGGCTGACGCTGCTGCCTGATAATGCGGACATGCTGATTTATTGGGGACCGCAGTTTGATTTAAATTTACAATGATATCATACAATTGTCAAGGAAATAGCGGAGGAGCGGCAGCCGGATACGGAACTTTGGTCCTGCCTGGAACCTGCGTTATATCAGGTCTGCTCAGTTGGTATAAGTACTCATGGCAATACTTTTTTAATTTGTCATATATTTCGAGGGAATTTAATAATTTACCTTGTACAAAAAAATAAATATAATCTAATATGCTTATTTGGGTTGCTTAAAAACTTGTAAATAATCCATAACCGAACAACTAAGAAACAGAAATGGAGGGTAGGGAATATGTAAAACACCGAGGGTTATTGTTACAAGTTGTTTAAGTAATTACCGGAGCAAGTCTTATCTCATATCACTAAAGATGGCTGTCTTAATCAACTCTTAGCCTGTGCAACCAACAAAAGATGAAGAATTGAAAATGAATATAATACAGAGTGGAGGTGTTTTTTTGGCAAGTATGTTAAGCAAGTCCAGAAAAATTGTCGCATTGCTTTCGGTAATCGCACTCCTGGTTGTGTGCATTCCGGTAACAGCTATGGCGGCAGAGGATGATTTGACAGAACCCACCAACATGGTCGCTGTGGATAATATTCCTGTCATCCTGTATCACAGAATTGTCAATACAGCGACGAATGAATGGACCGACACATCCCTTAAAAAATTCAAGGCCCATATTGAATATCTTAAAGACAATGGATACACTACATTGTCTTCAGAGGAGTATGTCAGTATACTGAAGGGTGAAGAGGATCCTCCTGAAAAGCCGATCCTTCTTACCTTTGATGATGCCACACCCGATTTCTACACAACAGTGCTTCCTATTCTTGAAGAAAATAACATGAAGTGTGTCCTTTTTGTCGTTAAGGATTACATCGGCGGTTACGGCATGTCTGAGGATAAACTGAAAGATATAGCGGACAACCACCCGAATGTAAGCATAGAAAGCCATACAAAATCGCACGGCGAAAGTGTATGGACGACTTCTATATCATATGAAGATGCGCTGAACGAACTTGAGACTAATAAGGAGTATATAAACAGCATAACAGGCAGAGATCCTGTACTTCTTGCCTACCCTTACGGAAACAGCAGCCTGGGTGCAAGAGTGGCTGCAGCTGAAACAGGTATCCAGTATGCATTCAAAGTAGGATATCCGAATGATGGCGCATATAACATGGGTCGTTACTATACGCTGAATATCACGGTGAAAGAGTTTGCAAACAACATCGGCGGACCGGCACCCACCAAGGATTATGGTGATGAAGACGAAGAAACTGCAGGAAATATTGTTTATTCCAACGGTTTTGAGGATGAATCTGTTACAGGATTCTACCAGTCAGGAGATGCTGAGCTGAGTGTTTCCACTGATCAGAAGAACGAAGGCGCTCAGTCCCTCAAGATAGTCACTACAGGCGGCCATTCGTGGGATGGTGCCCAGATAGATGCCTCCACAGCTAAATTGGCCATAGGAAGGAAATACCGCATTTCAGCAAAGGTATATGCACCGGATCAGCCTGTACAGCTAGTCATGCAGGCAGTTCTGACCAAAGCTGCGGATTCCGGGACTGATTACAAGTGGATTGCAAATAAGGCTTATACTGCAGAGGATACCGGTTGGAGCACATTTGAAGGAGAACTGGATCTGACCACCGGGGATTACAGTGCAGCACAATACATCCAGTTTGTAAAAGCCAATGATGACGCAACCAATATTACATTCTACATTGATGATTTCACTGTGGTGGACCTCAGCCCTGCTGCTGTATATTCCAACGACTTTGAGGGCGAAAGTGTTGCAGACTTCATTCAGTCGGGAGATGCTGCATTAAGTGTATCCACTGAGCAAAAAAGCGGAGGCGCCCAGTCCCTCAAGGTAGTCACCACAGGCGGCCATTCGTGGGATGGTGCCCAGATATCAGGGACCGCAGCAAAACTGGAGGTCGGTAAAAAATACAAAATTTCAGCAGAGGTATATGCACCGGATCAGCCTGTACAGCTAGTCATGCAGGCAGTTCTGACCAAAGCTGCGGATTCACAGGCTGATTACAAGTGGATTGCAAATAAGGCCTATACTGCAGAGGATACCGGTTGGAGCACATTTGAAGGAGAACTGGATCTGACCACCGGAGATTATAGTGCAGTACAATACATCCAGTTTGTAAAAGGCAATAATGACGCAACCAATATCACATTCTACATTGACGACTTTGTTATAACAGAAGTAAATGAAGAACCGGAAGTTGTAAGACCCCCGGCAATACCGTTCACGCCGGTAACCTTTGAAGGCGACCAGGCTGATAATAATGGCGGATTCGTAGGCAGAGGCGGAGTTGAAAAACTGACCGTAACGGAAGACGACAACCATACCGAAGGCGGTTCAAAAGCCCTGAAGGTAGAGGGCAGAGGAGAGACCTGGAACGGGCCGTCTCTTAACGTTGAGCGGTACATTGATCAGGGATATGAATACAAAGTTACAGCATGGGTCAAGCTGATACAACCGACTGTGGCACAAATAGCTCTTTCTACGCAGGTTGGCAATGGAAGCGGAGCTTCATATAATAATCTGCAGACTAAAAATATAACCACTGACGACGGCTGGGTAAAGTTTGAGGGAACATATCGCTATACCAATATGAAGAGCGATTATGCGACTATCTATGTCGAGAGCCCCAGCAGTCCGTCAGCCTCTTTCTATATAGATGACATCAGCTTTGAACTTACAAGTTCCGAACCTCAGGATATAGAAAGAGATCTGAAACCTATAAAGGAACAATATGAAGACTATTTCCTGATAGGCAATGCGATATCGGCAGAAGATCTGGAAGGCGTCAGGCTGGATCTTCTGAAGATGCATCACAATGTTGTGACTGCAGGAAATGCAATGAAGCCGGATGCACTGCAGCCGACGAAAGGAAACTTTACCTTTGATGCTGCAGATGAAATGGTCAACAAGGTGCTTGCCGAGGGCATGCTGATGCATGGACACACCCTTGTATGGCATAGTCAGTCGCCTGACTGGCTGAATAAAGATGCAAACGGCAACCCGCTCAGCCGTGAAGAAGCCCTTGAAAACATGAGAACTCATATTAAGACCGTAGTCGAACATTTCGGGAACAGAGTGATATCCTGGGATGTCGTCAACGAAGCAATGAACGACAATCCTACGAATCCTACGGATTGGAGGGCAGCTCTGCGTAAGTCACCATGGTATTATGCGGTAGGTGACGACTATGTGGAGCAGGCATTCCTTGCTGCCAGAGAGGTACTTGATGACCATCCTGACTGGGACATCAAGCTGTATTACAACGATTACAACGATGATAACCAGAACAAGGCAACTGCAATTTACAGCATGGTCAAAGAGCTGAATGACAAGTATGCTGAAACACATCCGGGCAAGAAGCTCATTGATGGTATAGGAATGCAGGCACACTACAACCTGAGTACAAATCCGGAAAATGTAAAACTTTCACTGGAGAAGTTCGCCAGCCTGGGTGTAGAAGTAAGCGTAACCGAGCTTGACATCATGGCAGGAAGCAACAGGCAGCTTACTGAAGAACAGGAAAAGGCACAGGCTTATCTGTATGCTCAGCTGTTCAAGATATACAAAGAGCATGCTGATAAAATAACACGTGTCACATTCTGGGGAATGGATGACGGAACAAGCTGGAGAAGCGACAACAGCCCGCTGCTGTTCGATAAGAATCTGAAGGCTAAAGCAGCATATTATGCTGTAATTGATCCGGAAAAGTATATCGAGGAAAATCCGCCTGAGGAAAAAGAAGACGCAATGCAGTCTACAGCCACATATGGCACTCCTGTCATTGATGGTGTTATAGACAGCATCTGGAACAGCACACCGGCCATGCAGGTAAACAGGTACCAGATGGCATGGCAGGGAGCGACCGGTACGGCAAAGGCCCTGTGGGATGAAAGCAACCTGTATGTTCTGGTTCAGGTAAACGATGACCAGCTTAATAAGGCAAATGCTAATGCATGGGAGCAGGATTCCATAGAGGTCTTCGTTGATGAAAACAATGCAAAGACTACTTACTATGAAGCTGACGACGGACAGTACCGGGTCAACTATGACAATGAGACTTCATTCAACCCTGAAAGCATTGCAGAAGGATTTGAGTCTGCGACTGCTGTGGATGGCACCAATTATGTAGTTGAAGTAAAGATACCATTCAAAACGATCACTCCTGGTGATAACGTAAAGATCGGTTTTGATGTACAGATAAACGATGCCAAGGATGGATCACGAATAAGCGTAGCAAACTGGAACGACATGACCGGAAATGGCTATCAGGATCCGTCTGTATTCGGTATCCTCACTCTGACACGCACTGCACCGGGCAGCGGAGGCAGTTCCGGTTCAGGAATCGTCATATCTCTCGATGATACAGGCAAGGCTGTGGAAGCAGATTATGACGAAGAAAGCGGAGAAATTTCCGTGAAGGTTCCTGTCGTCAGCAATTCTGATGGAAGCGTTACAGCTGACGTAACTGACAGCCATATAGATGCGTTGGTTGAAAGCATGAAAAAGAACGCTGGCGAGAAGAGTGCATTAAGGATTACTCTGGATACTTCATCTGACAATGTCACAGCTAAATTGCCGGCTGATGCTATTGACAAGATACTGTCGGCAGATCCTGAAGCTTCAGTTACTGTTGCTGTTGGAGAATATGAAATGATATTCGACAGCAAGGCCCTCGAAACAGTCTCCAAAGCCGGAAACGGTTCAGTAGAGATAAAGATTTCAAAGGTTGATGCTGAAGAAGTGGCTGCTATATCTCCTGAAGCAGCAGAAAAGATCGGAGACCGTCCTGTTTACAGTCTGTCTGTAACCAACGGCGGCGCAGAGGTATCAGACTTTAACGGAGGAGCGCTGACTGTAAGTATCCCGTATACACTGGCAGAAGGTGAAGATCCGAATGCTGTGCTGATCTATTATATAGACAGCAACAATAACCTGATACCTGTGGTGAGCAGGTATTCTGACGGAATGGTCCGGTTCAGTACGCCTCACCTGTCCAGGTACGCAGTAGGATATAACAAAGTAAGCTTCAATGATGTAGATCCGAACGATTACTACTTTGCACCCGCAGTATACTTCGGTGCCCGCGGAGTCGTAGAAGCAGGCGATCTTGAGCCTAAGGCCGTGCTGACCCGCGGAGAGGCGATCGTACTGATCATGAAGGCTTATGGTATTGAGCCGCTTGAAGACGCAGAAGATAACTTCTCCGATGCAGAAGGGCCTTATGAGGCATACTTTGCAAAGGCGAAAGCTATTGGTCTTACAAACGGTATCGGCAACAATATGATAGGTGCAGATCTTCCTATGACACGTGAGATGATGTTCACTATGGTATATAACATTCTGGACATCATGGGAGAACTGCCGCAGACAGATGTTGCCGTGAAAGACCCGACAAGCTTCATTGATTACAGTGAGCTGTCCGCATGGTCAGTGGATGCAACCTCGGCCCTTATTGAGAACGGTATCATCGAAGGTACAGGAAGCAATGCCCTGTCACCTAAGGCGACAGCTACTCGTGCGGAGCTGATAACGATGTTGTACCGCCTTCTCAATAAATAAGCCGCTTGCCTCAAACAGGCTGATTACATGAGGTAAATCAAAAACTGAAGGCTGCCCCGGGATGACGATCTGTAAAGTTGTCCCGGAGGTAGCTTTTTTTGCTTTTAGGTATCTCATTTCTCCGGATTCGCAGAAGCTGGCTCTGACTCAATTCCACAAATCTGCAAAAGTTATTTCCACCTTCCATATCACTGCTGATTTACAAAACTAAGTTCCGGTGTTTTTGGTTTTGGGGTGGAATCAGCTTTTTAAATAAACCGCTTCAGGCTTAACTGTTCAAGAAAATCCTTGAACTGGTTTTAATGTATGTTATAATATACATTGTGTCATACTACCCGTATTTCTTGAATTGACTTTCTATATTCAGGAAATTACAAAAGTGCGTAAAACGAGGGGGAATTCATATGAAGGATTATACCGTGGAAAAGCTCCGCAATGTGTGCCTGATGTCGCACGGCGGGGCAGGTAAGACAACTCTTGCAGAAGCTATGTTGTTTAATACCGGCGTACTTGACAGGTTTGGCAAGGTTAACGACGGAAATACTACTACGGATTACGACCCGGAAGAAATTAAAAGAAAAATTTCTATCAGCACTGCTATTGCACCTTGTGAATGGAAAGATCACAAAATCAACATTATTGACACTCCCGGTTATTTTGACTTCGTGGGAGAGGTCAAGCAAGGAATCAGGGTATCAGACGCAGCGATTATACTGGTACCGGCCAAGGACGGAGTAGCCGTCGGGACAGAGAAATCATGGGCATATGCCAATGAACAGGGTATACCTAAAGTATTTTATGTAAGCAAGATGGATGAAGAACACGCCAATTTCTTTGAAGTACTTGATCAGCTCACCAATACATTCGGCAAAAACGTAATAGCTTTCCAGCTCCCTATAATTGAAAATGAAAAATTTACAGGCTTTGTTGATGTTATTAATATGAAAGCGAAGAAATTCGACAAGGATAAGCTGGTCGATACAGCTGTTCCTGCCGGTTTAAATGATAGGATCGAAGCTGTTAAGGAAGCTCTCAATGAAGCAGTCGCAGAAACAAGTGAAGACTTGATGGAGAAATATTTCGGAGGCGAAGAGTTTACACAGGAAGATATTCAGAAAGGTCTTCGCGCCGGAATAGCGGACGGTTCCATTGTACCGGTTCTGTGTGGTGCGGCGTTCCTTAATCAGGGCGTTACCCCGCTGATGGATCTGATTGTAGATTATTTGCCTTCACCTGCATACAAGCCGGTGGTAAAGGCAGTAAAGCCAGGTACTGACACGGTAATAGAACTGAAGAATTCCCCGGATGAATCATTGTCTGCCCTTGTTTTCAAAACCATAGCAGACCCGTTTGTCGGAAAGATCTCTATTTTCAGAGTATATTCGGGTACATTCAAATCAAATTCGACAGTTTATAATTCAACGACTGAAAAGACTGAAAAAACAGCACAGGTATTTATGCTCAGAGGCAAGAAGCAATTGCCAGTTGACAAGCTTATAGCCGGAGATATCGGTGCGGTTGCAAAACTGCAGTATACAAACACAAATGACACCCTGTGTGACCAGTCCAAACCAGTTATGCTTGAGAAGATAGAATTCCCGGAACCTACGTTGTCTCTGGCAGTTGAGCCGAAGGCAAAAGGAGACGAAGAAAAGATAAGCTCCGGACTCAGCAGACTGCAGGATGAAGATCCTACCTTCAAGGTCCATGTGAATACAGAAACCCACCAGACCGTAATTTCAGGTATAGGGGAACAGCATCTTGATGTTATTGTCAGCAAACTCAAGGCTAAATTCGGAGTATCAGTGAACCTTGTCGATCCTAAGGTCCCATACAGAGAGACCATCAGGAAGAAGGTCAAGGTGGAAGGAAAACACAAGAAACAGTCCGGCGGACACGGACAGTATGGTCATGTCTGGATCGAGTTCGAACCCGGTGAAACTGAAGATCTGACCTTTGAAGAGAAGATATTCGGAGGCGCAGTGCCGAAGCAGTACCATCCGGCTGTTGAAAAAGGTCTGCGTGAAGCAATACTTCACGGAGTTCTTGCAGGATACCCGGTAGTAAACCTGAAAGCAACACTGGTCGACGGATCCTACCATGACGTTGACTCATCCGAAATGGCATTCAAGATAGCAGCCCGTCTCGCATACAAAAAGGGTCTGCCCCAGGCCAATCCTGTGCTGCTCGAGCCTATAAATCATGTTGAAGTTTACATCCCGGATTCTTACATGGGTGACATAATCGGCGACCTCAATAAGAGAAGGGGAAGGATCCTTGGAATGAATCCTTATGAAGGTGGCCTGCAGCAGGTTGTTGCAGAAGTTCCTGCGGCTGAGATGTTCAAATATGCAATTGATCTCAGAAGCATGACGCAGGGCAGGGGTTCCTTCAGGCAGTACTTCGAAAGATACGAGGAAGTGCCGGCCAACATAGCACAGAAAGTCATTGAAGAGGCCAAGAAGACTATGGTCGATGAAGGTGACGATGAATAACAGGCAGTTCTGCTGCCGGGTACGGAGGATGGAATGCCGGATATTTCAAATGGCGAGAACATTGCTCCGTTTCCATCAACTGAATAATATGGATTAATAATGAGAGCTGCCTGGTAGGGCAGCTCTTATCGTATTCATGAGGCAGGTAAGGGTGGGGTTTCATGTGTGTGACCTTTACAGTGTTGTCTGTTACAGAGGTTGATAGCACCAACCGTTAATATATAAGGTATTCAATTGGATAAAGGCAAAGGGTGCATTTCGGGGTCTAACCATAATGAAGTCGTAGGCAAAGTCCATGTCTGTCGAACAGAAACTGCATATCAGAAATACTGAACTCGTCAGAACGGGACTTAGAAATAATCGTTGATAAAAAGCTTTTTCTGCCTGAATATTTTGCTGAAGACCTCCTCTTTTTCATTAACCGATATCCTTCCGGCAAGGATTAGTGATTCGACAGAGGCAAAGCCGGTAAGCAACTGGGACAAAGCCTGTACGTCACAGATGAGATCTGGCTGATCGCTGCACCTTTCTGTTTCTCGGCTGCCATTATCCCATGTTATTTTGTAGTTTCCAGTGTTTACAGGGAAAAACTGATCTTCGACGCCGATTACCACCTCGCCTTTTCCGTCAGGCAGCGCCATGAGCTCGAATGCCTTTTGCACATTGACGACACGGTTCATTCCTGTCTTGCATATCTGCTGGTCAATATCATAGGGTTCAGGAAATAGTGGAAGCAGGTCTGCAAAATAGGGAGCTTTCCAGATCATTTTTTCTATCTGTGCACTGAGCTTGCTGATGAAGGCGAATATCCCCATCAATGACTCGGGGTCGAGCCATACCAGCTCACGTATGAAGATACCCGGCTTACATTCGCCGGATCTGTCTATATGGTATTGGATGTAGCCTCTGGCTTCATCCCGGCTGTTGTACCAGATATAAAGATAAACGTTATCCCTGTATGGATCATTGTCAAAACGTTTGCTCCAGTGGCTGTCTGTACGGACCACTGCCAGATTCTTGTCTTTTATGTACTCGTCATATATCGCTCTGACCGCCTGCTTATCTGCATCGTCCGTCATCATTTTCATCTTTCCGGTCTGGACGAAATGCCTGAAGGAGCCGATAGGAATCGTGTAATTTATGCTTGTCATGTTCAGTTCATATCCGAACTTCCTGTAATAGACGTGAGAGAAGGGATACAGATAGGAAAAAACGCATCCGTTCTCATACATTTCATTCATTACATATTTAAAAATATTTCTGACATATTTTTTGTCCCGCTCTTCCGGGAGGGATGCAACACCTCCGATACCGCCCATTGGTACGATATTGCCGTCAAACATGACATTGTAGGGTATGAGGTCGAAGCATGAACACATCTTTCCGTTATCGTCAAATGCTGCGCGGCCTGTCCTGTAACTTTCATCAGGCTTGGCCTGAGTTTGTGCCCGGTTTCCGTCGCCGGTATTTTCCGTGGTGCTGCTGCTTGCTTTGCCTGCAGAATCTTCTTTGCTGAAGTCTCTCCGGAACATGAATGCGATGGTCTGGATCTTGTCAAAAGCCGTTTTTTCTTCCGGCCTGATTGGTCTTACTTCCATTAATTACGCACCCTCCTTATGTGGTGTACTGCCGGACATTACCTGGACTTTGTTTGAGGGGTGGGTTCCAATGACAGGCAATATCTTACAATGATTATATCAAAATTATGCATAAGGTAAAACTGATTAGACCGCAGGGAACTTTACCAGTAAAATGTACGTCTGAAAATGTAGCCAGCGACATATATCATCAGATATCCGGGATATATGTGGCAAGTTGTTCTTCCTGTGTTTTGGCCATGCACAGACAGACATAAGGAGCATTCCTGTAAGGAATAAAAATGAACTTTGAAAAAATAGATGCCAAACTGTAGAATTTGATATGTGAGTTGCACGTCAGTAACCACAATCAAAAATACAGGAGGCATCTAATATGAA